>Ga0209210_1001919_pt1 | contig 16251 bp, 18 predicted proteins | sample RifGroA1_FD_183991 | JGI IMG/M metagenome (GOLD analysis project Ga0209210, IMG submission 183991) | Contaminated groundwater microbial communities from Rifle, Colorado, USA - Rifle Groundwater A1 (SPAdes) (version 2) | ecosystem: Environmental > Aquatic > Deep subsurface > Groundwater >...
AGCTCTGGTGGTGTCTCCTCAACCGTTGATTTGATTGCCTGTACAATACTTTTTATTGATCTGCCCATTGCGTTTCTGATTTCTGCGCTGGAAACAGGAATTTCTCTTGGCAGTCCGGTAAGCACATCGCGACCTCGTACAAGCATTTCCTTTTCCTCGCCGACAGGCCATGCCGAGCCAATGGTAAGTTTTACCCGTTCTCCGGTTGCCTCTCCTATTAGCAGTCCTTTTTCATCACGCATAAAGCGAACCACATCTTCAGTTAATTTATCTCCTGCAATGCGAAGTGATCGTAATGCAATCACTCCTCCCATTGAAATAATCGCGACTTCCGTGGTGCCACCACCAATATCAACAATTACATTTGGTACTGCCTCATGAACTGGTAATCTTGCGCCGATTGCGGCCGCCATTGGTTCTTCAATAAGAAAAACCTCTCTGGCGCCAGCACCATATGCGGCATCACGCGCCGCGCGCCGTTCAACTTCTGTAACTCCAGATGGTATGCCGACCACAACGCGAGGACGAGGCATAACAGACCAACTCTCTTGATGTACTTTATCAATAAAATATTTAAGCATCTGTTCCGTCACTTCAAAATCGGAAACGACACCGTTTACAAGCGGGCGAATAACATCAATGTATCCAGGGGTTCGTCCGAGCATTTTTCTTGCGTCAGCACCAATTGCAAGAACTTTTCCTGTTTTTTTGTTAATCGCGACAACACTCGGCTCATTGATGACAATCCCCTTATTGCGAACATAAACGAGCGTATTTGCCGTCCCCAAATCTATTCCGATGTCTTTGGACCAAAATGCAAAAAGGCGATTAAACATAAAGAAATTAGCACTTCACACTAACAAAAACATCCTGAATAAGAAAGGAGGGCGAGCAGTGCTCACCCTCACGGTTGGATTCTACTCGGTCGGAGTCGGTGTGACCGCCCATCCGATGAGACGGAAGGAATGCCCACTGATGCGCTTAGACAAACCCTCCATCATTGAGACGACGATTCCGATTGGATCCATGGTGTAGGTCTCGTTATGACGATCTTTCCGAATGCTGTCACGACGCTTAAGCAGAGGCTTGAGCTCGATTTCGTCCCAATATCCCTGAATGTCTAATCCCCATCTACTTCTTGCTCTCTCATCTCTAATCGCTTGACTTATGTCTTCTGGTAGATTCCTGCCACCAAAAGAAAGATTGAGTCCGAGATCAGGAATGTCAACTTTGGCTACGCACATCGCATAGCCAGTTACCTCATCGACCGCCTCTATATACCACCGACACTCTCGATTTGCCACTGAACACCCCCTGGTTGAGTCTTTATACTATATCAGGAGCGAGTAATCAATGGCTCGTTTTTTTATTGCTTTAGGGTTGCGACGAGAGATTGATTATCAATCAATTCTACCTCATCGCTGGATCTCAATTTTATTTCTGCTTTTCCAGTAGGAGTTTTACCACCGACAGTAATACGCACCGGGCATCCGATTAGATCGGCATCGGCAAATTTCTCGCCTGCAGATTTATCGGAACGATCATCATACAATACTGAAATATTTGATTTTGTAAGTGTTGCGTAAATTTCATCGCATCGCTCATCTGATTGAATAGATATAAGATGTGCGGTAAATGGCGCAATTGATTTTGGCCATATAATACCGGCATCATCATGATTGACCTCAACGACAGTTCCCATCACGCGACCAGGGCCAATTCCATAACTTGCCATAATTACCGGATGGCGAGCACCGGATTCATCCGTAAAATTAAGCCCGAATGCATCTGAAAATTTTGTGCCGAGTTTGAAAATATTCCCCACTTCAATTGCTGTTCCTTTTTTAATTTCTGCGCCATCTTCGGTTTTCCCATTTTCAATAATTCCCATTTCTGGCGCAACATCACTATTCCACGCTCTACCATCATCAGTATAAAAAATTGTATCTTCACCAACATCAGCAATTACCTGATACTCGTCAGAAAATTTAGAGAAAAGGCCACCAGATGCTTTTGTCCGAAGCGCATCAAGCCCGACACGCTTAAAAATATTTTCGTATGCAACAGCAACTCGCTCATAATATTTATTTAAATCTTCCTCTGATGCGTGAAAACTGTATAGGTCTTTCATGAGAAATTCCCTTCCGCGAAGGATGCCCGATTTTGCACGAGGTTCATTGCGGAATTTTGTTTGAATTTGATATACGGCTTTTGGCAAGTCTTTGTATGAGCTAATGTGTCGGAGTGCGACTTCAGTCAGTGGCTCTTCGTGCGTCCATCCGAGACCAATTTCTGAATTACGCGAATCTTTAAATTGATACATTACCTCTTTCGCACTTTCCCATCTGCCAGTAGTCGCCCATGTTTCTTTGTTTTGCAACACCGTCATTGATAATTCTTGTGCTCCAGTTGCATTTATTTCTTCACGAATAATTGCATTGATTTTATCAAGGACTCGTTGTCCAAGTGGTAAATATGAATACACTCCCGACATAATCTTATGGACAAATCCTCCACGGATAAGAAGTTGCGCGTTTATTGCCACTTCATCTGAAGGGGCTTCTTTTAGGGTCTTAGTAAATAATTGTGATAACCGCATTAGAAGAACTGTACAACATCTCTGGCGGTTACTGCAAGCATAAGCAAGATAAGAATTGCAAATCCGAGCGCGTTAATTAGTCGTTCCGTAGATTCACGAAGTGCTTTTCCGCGAATTTTTTCCACAATAATCATCAACGCACGGCCACCATCAAGCGCTGGGAACGGCACAGCATTTAATATTGCAAGATTTACCGATATCATCGCGATAAATTGCAATAAATAACTAAACCCGACTCGTGCAGCTTGATTGGTAAGTGTTGCAATGCCAATTGGTCCCGTAACCTGTGCATCAGAAGTGCCGGTTTTGAAAAATGACACAATAATTGAACCGTATCCTATGGCTGTACCCCACAATAATTGCCATGTATCGGAAACGCCTCTCCAGATTGATTCGTACCACGGATATCGATAAACACCTGTAAGCGCAAGCGAAATACCTAGCGGGCCTTCTTGAGCGCTTGCAGGTCGTCTAAGCGTAACAGGGGCATCTATTTGTTGATCTCCTCGTTGGAGTACAATGGTAACTTTCTGGCCTGCTCTCGGGAAAACATATTTTTGAACATCTTCGGGATTTGAAATTGGAACAAGCGACGATCCGCTACGAAATCCTAAAATTTGATCAAGTGATTCAAGCCCAGCTTTTTGTGCGGGACTATCTTTTGAGACTTCTAAAATATTTACTCGTAAATCTTGTGCTTTTGATGTGCTAGCTTCGTCAAAAACTCCAACTCTAAGACCTATGGAGTTACCGATAATTAGCAGTATCACTGCTAATAAAATATTCATCACGACTCCGGCCAGCAATGTACTAAGTTTTTTAAAAAATGTACTGTGCCCAAAACTTCCAACGGCATTTTTAGATTCACCATCCTCTCCATAAATACGAACGAATCCGCCAAATAGGATAAGATTAATTGAATATTTTGTTCCGTGTTTTGTTGTACTCCAAATCGCGGGAGGAAATCCGATGCCGAACTCTTCAACTTTCATTCCAGCTCTGCGAGCCACCCAAAAATGTCCAAACTCGTGCACAAGCACAAGCAGGGATATGACTACTATAAAAAGTATGGCTGTTCCCATTGATATGATTATTTGCCCATCAGTTCTTGCTCCTTTTTAGTTTGCATTTCGTGCAACTTCCCATTATATTCATCAATTATTTTTTGAAGCTGATCTTTTGCCCGATGCAAGTCGTCTTCGCGTGCTGTTTTTTCTTTTACCGCCTGCTGAACTTTTTTGAGCATATCTTCCCGCAAATGCCTGATGCGTATGCGGGCTTCTTCAACTTTTTGTCCGATTATTTTTGTATATTCAAGTCGTCGCTCTTCGGTAAGCGGAGGGATTGTAATCCTTATCATTACTCCCTCATTTACCGGCGACAATCCGAGAGATGATTCGCGAATGGCTTTTTCTATGCCCACAATAGCCTGCTGATCCCACGGTTGAATATGAATCGTGCGCGCATCTGGTGTGCTGATTGCCGCAATTTCTTTGAGCTTCAGTGGCGTGCCAAGATATTCTACCTGGAGATCAGAAACCAGATCCGGGCTTGCTCTGCCTGTCCGTATTGAGGAAATATCTACACGCGCTCGATCAAGCGCCACATCAAATTCCTTCTTCTGCTCTTTTATCATCTGATCAATCATGGGAATAGAATAACGAATTTTGAATAAATAATAAAGAGCATGAAAAATTGCGTGACCTTATTGGGTATATATAATCGCCAATCGCGAGGGTATTCGCCTTTATCTCTACGCCTCTATTTGATCTTCTTGTATGATCCCACTGCCAGCCCGATAGAGCTAAAGGCGAATACCCCTGCTTTCGGCTCTTATTGCGGATATCATCTATGAAAGATCAGACCAGCTTCAGTAATGATAATGTAAAAAATATTTCAGCGATTGCTATTCGCGAAAGTTTTTGTTTGGAAGGTTGAACCTTCCAATCTGTAAATATCAATTTAATAATGAAATTATACCAACAATTGCTAATACTAGCGTTGAGATTGCAGTTACATATGTGGCAATTTTAATGCCACGAGTATTTTTTCTTAATTTTTCAAGCTCGTTATAAGCATCTTGCAGACCCTTTATTTGATATGGGTGAAGTTGTGTTGGCATAATTTAACTTGCTATCTCAAAAATTTTCTTTACAAGACTTTTTCGTGCATAAAATGCGCGACTAACTGATCCGTGGCCTGGACCTTTTGTGCGTGCCTGTATCCACTTTCCGTCCTTTCCGGTCAAGGCGTCGAATCCTTCCTTGATAAGTTTATTTCGGATAAAATCATAATCCTCTTTTATTTCTTGAATAAGCTCATCAGTTTCTGAAAAATCCAAACTTGTAACTTTCAATAATTCTGCTCTTTCGGAATTTTTGCCGTGCCACATCACAGCACAAAAAACTATGGTTTTGAGCTTTGCCCAACAATGACTTTCGAAAAATGAATGAGCTTTTAATTCTGTTGGGTTAATCATTGTTATCGCCATAGTTTCTTTTGGCACAAGTTCTTTCCCAATATGGCGAAAAGCAACTGACTTTAATTCGTAGGTAAGCCCATTTGGCGCTTTCGAAACATTGGTTTGAAGTCCAGCCAAGCGTTCCAAAACGAGACCTTTCCAGCCCTTGTTTTGCTTCCCAGTTTCATAAGTCGTAATCCCGTGTTCCAAGGCCAATTTTCGCAAATCTTGGCCGATATACTTCCTTAGATTTTTTATCGCAATTGCGCGGGTGATAATTTTCATGCTTTTTGAGCAAATTTATTTTTCAAATTAAGATCCAATTCTTCAAATCGCTTTATTGATACGTCCAAATACTTCGGTTCGGTATCAACACCGATGAAGTGTCTTCCCAAAAGATAGGCTGCAATTCCGGTTGTTGAGCTTCCAGTAAACGGATCAAGAATTAAGTCGTTTTTGTTAGTTGAAGCAAGCACGATTCTTTTTAACAAATCTTCTGGTTTTTGTGTAGGGTGCTTCCCGAATTTTTTTTCTACAGTTTTTGGCGTTCCCATCGCCCAAACCGAACGCATTTGTAATCCGGACTTTTTTAATTGATCTTCTGGCCAATTGCCATTTTTCATTAAATCATAATTGAAAGTATGTTTTGCTTTTTTATCTTTGCGCGCCCAAATCAAAGTTTCATGGCTTGCGGTGAAATAGCGACAGCTTAAATTTGGCGATGCATTTGGCTTGAACCACGCAACATCATTAAGAATTTGATATCCGAGTGATTGCAGAGCATGGCCGCATTGATAAATTGAATGATAAGTACCACTGACCCAAAGAGTGCCATGTGGCTTCAAAACTTTACGGCAGGCCTCTAGCCATTTGTAATGAAAATCATAATCGTCTTTGAAACCTTTGCTTTTGTCCCAGTCGCCCTTATTCACGCTGACCATTCGTCCAGCATGAACAGTAAAGCCACCATTTGAAAGATTGTATGGCGGATCTGCAAAAATCATATCAACCGAATTTTCAGGAAGTTCCGCTAGCAAATCCAAACAATTTGCTTGATAGAGTTTAAATTTTGGTCTTTCGTAATATGGTTTTTGCATGGCATCGCATCAATTGAAGGTTACCTTTTAAATTCCCTACAATATTTACTAAACACCTTTTGAAATAATACTGTTTTTTCGTAAAGCCAAGCAAAATAATCCTCAACCTCACTTTGATTAAAAACATCTGAAACCCCTTTTCTAATTTTGACAGAATAACTAATTGGCGAATCAACCCAGTCTGCTTTTTCTCCTATTTCTTTTTCAATTTCTTCCTTGTGATCAGAAAAGAATGTGAACAATTCTTTGTTTTTGCTTATCCACAACTCGCATCCAATTAAATTCTCTCTTGTGTTTACTGTTAATACTATGTGAGCATCCGAACTTCCCATACTCACATTGTACCAGTGTTGTGGGCGTGGACTTTGCAGTCGCATTTTTGTATCATGCTTGGCTACATAGTCTTTGAATTTTTTCCAGAATTCTAGTTGTTGAATTTTGGTGTCAGTCAATTGCCCGCTCGCAACATCGTTTTTAATTGCCTTGGCCCATTCATTCGGGCTAACCATGATCTCAAATTTTGGTGCAGGGTTCGAACCCTCAATCTGCCAAAGTTCTAATTTTATCAAAAAGAAATTAATGTTTTCGTCGGTGTGTTCATTAAGCCAATCGACTGCTTTTTGATGTTCTTCTCTTACATCACGAACAATCCAAATAATTATTTCTGCGTCGTATCCGGAAGCATAAGTAATAATTTTCCCCAAATGATCGTGGTTTGTATCTTCAAGCTGATTTTCAATAATAATTTTTCTCCCAGATGTCTCTTCTTCGGCAAGAATATCAACATTAAACTTTCCTACGCTTGCCTCTGTCTTGATTAGCTTTATGTCAACACCTACCTCTTCGCTCAAAACATCAAGATTTTCCTTTTGCGCAAGCCAGTTTGTAAAATCAATAGCTTCGTGTCCCCAAACATCTCGTAATTCAACTTTATTGAGTTTAGATAGATTCTGTTTCATCTATCAAATCCTCCTCCTTTTTTAACTTTTCTGCAAGGTTTATTGATAATTTCGTTCTTTAAATCTAAAAATCAACACAAAAAGTGAGCGGGAAATACATATGATTATTACAAAAAATATTTCAGCGATTGCTATTCGCGAAGGTGCGTAAGGATATATCAGTGGCCGAGCGTTATGAGCCCCGCCACGGCGGGGCAAGTAGGCAGGCATTACAATACTGAAGCACAAGTGAATAGTAGTCGCTGAAATATTTGATCTACCAGAGGAAGAAGTATGGGGAATTATTGAGACAGCACCTTAAAAAAGACGGCCGAGGGAACAAGTCCCCCGGCCACCGACCACGAACGATTACGGCTCTGGCTCTTCCCACACGACGAGTCGAGCAATGTGCCTCTTTTCAGCGTTCTCGCTTTTGTCATCTGACTCTGGTGGAACGGCCGCCTCAAGAAAACGCTTGATGCGAGCTACCACGAGATAAGTAGCTTCTCCTCCGCGCTCAGCATGACTTCGTCCTTCGTGAAGTCGGGTTGCCATGTTGAGATCCTCGATACTCCACACACCCTGAAATGGCAGTCTCCATGGAAGATTGGTGCGAAGTGCCGTCACTTCTTCGCTGAGATTCGTTGGAAACGGTCCAACCGTATCTCGCATACAACACGGGATGCATTTCAACGGAAGAATGGCGACTAATCGTATCCCTGCCCGAATTTCGTCAATCTTACTTGCCAACTCAACGAACGCCTTCAATTGTGACACTATCCACCTCCATGATTAAGCGTCACATATTATATACACTTTCTATTGTCGTGTGTCAAGCCTAAGTAAAAACTTCTCCAGTGCTAATCTGTGATTAAATTGGGGCTCGTGTAAAACAGAAATTAGCTCTAGCAATCCATGTGCTTTTGTTGCAAGTGTGGCGTTTTTTGGTAATTCATCGCGCACCCATAAGAGCCACGCTTTGGCAGTAATTTCAGGATCGTCTTGTGCTGAAACTTTTTTTGCAACTGCGAGCTTATCTGAAATATTTCCATTTATCGCTTCTAACAATAAATTAATCGCATCTTTGTCGGTCGGCTCTTTTGCAGGTTGCCCAGAAAAATCTTCAATTTGGCATCGCGAACGAATAGTCGGCAAAACATCATGAATCAACGATGTTGTAAGCAAAATTGATAGATATTCCGGCGGCTCTTCAAGTAATTTCAAAAGTGAGTTTGCCGCGCCAGGACTTAATTGGTCAACCGAAAGAATTATTGCAACTTTATTTTCGCCCAACATTGGATATCTATATGCCCACGGACGAAGCTCTTCTCTAATTGTCTCAATAGACGCGCCTGGCGCAAAAATCATGCAGTCCGGATGTTTTTCAGGCACAAAATTGCTCTTGCTAAGCAAGTTTTCTGTTTTTTGCAATGCTTTCGTGTCCGCACCAACACCAGCAAATAAAATTACATGATTCATTGTGACTATGCTGTCAAAAAAGGAGTGTTTTTGCAATCTGCATGGCGGCGTCTGTGCGAGCAAATGATTTTAGAGCACTTGACACAAATGATGCGGTTTGCGGATCAAGCAGTCGTTCAATCTCATGAATTAAAACATTTGGTGTTATATTCGCTCCGTCTAGAATCACCGCTCCGTGTTTTGAAAATTCTGTCGCGTTTCTATATTGGTGATCGTTTGCAGATTCTGCCAATGGCACCAAAATGCACGGCTTTCCAAGATATGCAATTTCAGCAATTGCTTGCGCGCCTGCACGACTTACAACTACAGACGAGGCGGCGTAGGCGTGTGCAAGTGTTTGTTCATCAAAAAACGCACTGTGCTGGTAATTTTTTGATGATGCGTCAGAAGACATGGTTGCAAGTTGTTCGGCAAAGTTTTTCTCATTTAAATCTCCAGTTTGATGAATCACATTCCAGCCTCGTTTTAACATCATACTAATCGACTCCAGCGTGACAGAGTTGATTTGTTGTGCGCCTTGAGATCCGCCGAGTATAAGTATAGTTGGGACATCTGAAAGCTTGAGAGCTGTCAGCGCGCTTGAGCGATTGCTATTTGCCAATTCGGCGCGCACAGGATTGCCAACCAACATAGTGCGACGGCCAAGCTTTTGAAATTCCTGATCTGCAGATTCAAATGCAATAAATATCAATGACGCCCGTTTTGCAAGAATTTTATTCGCAAGCCCTGGCACTGAATCTGATTCATGTAAAAATATTGGAATCATAAAGATGCTCGCCGCAAAAACTGGAAATGCGCTTGTATATCCGCCTTTTGCAAAAACGATATCTGGCATAAACCAAAATAATTGCCACAACGATTGCGCAAATGCAAGTGGGATTTTTAGTATGTCAAAAAGATTCCAAACACTTGTGTATCGGCGAAGCTTTGGCGCAACTATATCCATGTGTGGCACACCTGCATCTTTTGCGGCACGAGCGGCAAAAATGCCGTCGCCCATTATGCGCATATCAATGTCTGTTTTTTTCAAGCCAGCTTCTGTGCGAAGCGCGCGCGCAATTGCAACAAGCGGATATACATGTCCTCCAGAACCACCACCAACTAATAAAATCCGATACGCCATATTGTGATTGTATCAGTTTTACGCGAAAAATACATCGCGATGTTTCGTAGCCGTTCTGCATTCAAATCACGCCGTCAACGCCTGCTGGTCGTTGCGTCTGTGCCTCGTGCCGCCGCACTTCGGCGACGATTTTCATTGCAAAACGGCTACTACACAGATCATTTGTCTTTTAATCTTTAGACTACCTGGTATCCAAGTAGTAGAAGCTGCGACTATTGCAAGATTGATCAGAGAGCATTTTTCGCTATGCGATGCGCATATCACTTGCTGTGCCAAAGCCGAGTTCCGCCTTGGCGGGACGATGGCGACGCACGCACTGTGATAGTGCGCGTTGCATAGCGAAAATGCGAAATGCGTCAGCTTGCAGAGCGATCTATATGTGGCTCTACTTGACGGCGCGGCACATGTCTCATGAGATCTTTGTAAATGCGAATCTGCATAAGCATTCCTATAAATGCTACAAATGCACCAAGAATAAATACGGAATTAAATCCATACGCACTTACCAAAATGCCAGAAAGTGCCGCGGCGCCAGCTCCAGAGATACCAATTGCAACAGACTCAAAAGACCATTCAATGTTTTCTTGATTATCATCAATGTGTCGCGTAAAAATTGCAAACCATGGCGGGATTCCGATTGCTAGGCCAAGCCCAGACCATATTTGAATAAGATAAATATGTGATACGGATGAAGCAATAAGATATAAAAGTGGGACAGAAATCGCTATAACAGATCCTGTAATCATTGCGATAAAATCATCGTATTCGCCATGATTTTTATCAAGCCATCGCGCAACTGGGATTTGAAACACTGATTTTACGATTTGTGTAATTGCGACCGCGAATCCAACGGCTTGAATAGTGCCGTCTGCAATCTGACGAGTTATAAAAATTGCAAACACTGGAGCAAACAAAGACATCCCGGAGTTTATAAGAAAGTCTCCGGTAATAAGCGTACGAATAGTGTGATTGACCCGCATGTTACGGAAGTATCGCGGAAATTTTTTGTAGCGCTTTCAGAACTTCGTCAGATGGATGTTTTACTCCTGTATCCCATAGTAATGCCGCCAATCCTGCTATGTGCGGTGCGGCCATTGATGTGCCAGAAAGAACAGAATAGGATTTATTTGGATAGGTTGATTCAATTTGAACTCCGGGCCCAATAAATGAAATACTCGCTCCGCGAGAACTAAAATCTGCAACCTCTCCGTCTTCATCAAGTGCGCCAACTGAAATTACACGAGGATCTCGCGCTGGCCAATCAATACTGTCCTCATACGGTCCATCGTTTCCCGAGCCAGCGACTACAAGCACTTGTTTTTCTTTTGCATACGCCAATGCATCATCAATAAATGAACTTTCCGCTTCTCCGCCGAAGCCAAGTACTAAAATATTTGCGCCATCATCAACTGCACGATTCATGGCGACTGCTATGTCATCGGAATAGCATGTGCCTTCATTGTTGCAAACGCGACTGATAATTAGTGATGCCTTCGGGTCCATGCCAATCATGCCATCGCCATTTGATCCGCCATCTGCGGCAATAATTCCTGCAATATGCGTGCCATGACCATTGCCATCATCACATGATTTTTCAACAAAATGTTTTGCGGGATCAGTAAAATTAAAACACCCGATAACACGATCTGCGATATCTGGGTGGTTTATGTCAGCTCCAGTATCTAAAATCGCAACTGTAATATCTTCACTAGCACTCGCTAAAAGATCTTCACTCCCTAACAATTTTACTCCCCATCCTCGTTGTTGTGCCGGCTCTATTGATGGCGTAGGAGTAGTAGATTCGGTTTCGGCAAGAATACTAAATCGCTTAACAACAATTGGGCGAAGTCCTGCTATCTTTGCCAGCTTTAATTGAAAGTCAGAAAGATCGGCAGTGAAACCATCAGAAAAAACATTCCTAGCACGGAATGCATTTTTCCAAAGCGTTTTTGTCGTCGGAATAAAGTACCGATTGGCAGCTGTGGATTGTGCACTTGCAGCGTCCGCAACAATCGGAATTATACCGATTAAAACCGCGACAATAAGGCCGAAAATCCTAGTTTTCATGCGTTAGTCACAGTATACCATGAGGGTGTGAGTTGGACAATCATTTTAACGGCTCTGTGGCAAACCCGCACAACACCTGAAAATCCTTGATAAGCGTGTCTTTGGTTGAACGGTTATACACAGCGACGGCTGGATGATATAGCGGGACTATGTGGATTGGTCCATATTGGGCAGTTGATTCAAGCACGGTACCGTGAAGCTTGCTTATCGGATCCAGCTTATCTGAATGATTAAATTTATTCAAAATATAACTCATCGCATATCGTCCAAGGGTAGCAATAATTTCCGGTTGAATAATATTTATTTGCTGATCAAGAAATGGACCGTATATAGAGATCTCATCTGGAAATGGATCGCGATTCATTGGCGGTCTGTCTTTTACAATATTTGTAATATATACATGCTCTCGTGGAATTTTTGCCGATCCAAGTAGTTCGTCTAAAATTTTACCCGCCGCGCCGACAAACGGGCGACCAGTGGCGGCTTCACTGCGCCCTGGTGCTTCACCGACAAACATTATTCGTGCCCAGTGGCTCCCCTCGCCAATTACTGGATGCATTTTGTTTTGTATGCGCTCCTGCGCAAGTGGTACCGACAGCGCAACAACTTCGTCGCGAATTTTTCTAAGTAAATCTGTGCGTTCAATTTTGGCCATGATGTCCGAGTATATCGTGTTTTGTCAGAAGACCCAAGACAATCCACCAGAGCATTTGCCCTTGCGCAAGAGTCCAGAAAAAATGATCTGTAAGCCCGACGATTACAAAAATAAGTGCGAGTGCTTTTATCTCAATCGAAGCATTTGTGCGAAATTGTAAAACCAAGAATCCAATAAAAATTAACAGTCCGATTAATCCGATTTCAGAATATGCCAGCAAAAAAATGTTGTGCGCGGGTTGATACCAATATCTGGGCATGTTTGGTACAGCATCTGCGAGCCAGTATGTGAAATTGCCAGCGCCGACACCAAATAAATTGATTTTGCCAAAAAAACCATTACCGGAATAAAGAGCGTCTTTTGCATATTCAACTCGCATAGCTACTGCTTCGTCGCCTCCTGATATTTTTAGTCGCGCAATTGTCGCTGGCCAAACAATTGATGCAAAAATAAGCATTGCAACAATTACTGAAAAAACATATTTCATATAACTTTGACGACGCCACACATTGACCATCAATACCGTGATCGCAGCAATCAGCACGGCTACGATTGTGCGAGAAAATGTCGTGGCAAGCGCAACTCCAAGCACCATCGCCGTACAAAGCCACATAATGCGCATGCGCAACGAGCTCGTATGACGCCATAGCCACGCAATACCCCAAAGACTAGCCGTAAGAAATGCGGCAAAAATATTCGGATGTGGAAATGTGCCGTATGCACGCATAACTCGTTCGCCTGTTAGACTAAAAAATACAGCGACTCCGTGCATGGTCGGCGAAATTGATGGCTCTCCCAAAATCCAAAGTCTGAAATCGTGGTGAACGAAAAACTGTCCGATGCCAAGCATGGCCTGAAAAATCATCGCAACACTAAATGCGATGATTGAAGGTGCCAGCATATTTTCGTGTATCACACGGCGCACATACCAAAATAAAAGTATCCCCTCAACGAGACGAATAGTGGCATATAGCGCAATCGGAACATTTATTGCCCACGCAACAGAACAAAGAGACAGGGCGCCAAGCGTGATTAATGCACGATTAATTTTTGCTCCGTCAAATGGTCGCCATCCTCGCCAAAATGCAACTGCAAAAAGTGAAATTAGCGCAATGTCCCAAACAAAAAGCGAAATTGCATGCCATTCAATAAAAATCCAATCTGACTGCCACAAAATAATCCGCGATTGAAACGGCAGCAAAAAAAGAAAAGCGAGCCAGAGCCATCGCTCGGCAAAGAAAAGAAAGCGAGTCATGTTAATACATCGTCAGCGCGTAAATAGATCCCGCAATAAACATAGCACCAAGTATGGCAAGTACAACCTTTGGTACGCGGACAATAAATTCCGGTTCGCGTTTTCCTTTTGAAGATCGCGCCCGCAAAAATGCGGCAATAAAAATAGTTGATTCAACTCCTATCGCAAGCGCACCGACAATACCAATCATACTAATAAAGTCACGAAGGCCGAACCAATAAAGCGCGACCGGTGGGATAAGCGATGCGAGCCAAGCCAAAGATGGACGCAATTTGTAGTCTGTATTGAAAATATCAAACAGCGCAGTTCCCAACATAAGATATGAAGTTGCAATAGTGAGCACTCCAAGAAGTGATCCGAGCAAGACAATCGGGGCTCCTAAAAATTCAAATAATCCGGAAAGTGCCTCCGGGCTTGTAGTTTCCCCAGATACACCAACAACAACAAGTGCAAACACCCAATACAGCGCGGATATTATTCCGACAGCCCACAAAATCGCTGGTCTTAAAATATGTTCTTTGCCCGTTAATAATTCGCGCATAATCGGAACCGATGTAAGTCCTGCGAGTCCGAATAAAAGTACGCCGTATGGCAAAAACCAAAACTCTGGAGTCCAGCCGGCAAGATTTACAAATTGCATATGCGGAGTGCCGGTTGCGATAATAACGCCCATAACTATCGCGAGTATTGCAACCATACTAAACTCAACAACTGCGATTGTTTTAATTCTTCCCACCCAAAATAATGAAATTAGAATTGCGAATCCTACCGCGTATAATTGCGGATCAATCGTAACGACTTCGGCAAGAATGTTGTGTAAAAATTGTCCTACAACTGCGAGATACGCGATAAGCGCGCCATAAATGCCAAACACATTGCAAAACATCACAACTCTTTTCGCCCACGGCCCAAGCCACGCTCCAGCATATCCTGGAAGTTGATGAATCCCGCCAGTACGAAGCACGAGCTCTGCAAATAACAGATTAAATAATGCAGTAACGGCGGCAAGAACAAATAAGTGAAGTGTCGCAACCCAAAATCCGGCTTTTGCGAATACAAAAGGAATCCCGAAAATTCCCACACCTACCATGGTGCCAGCGAGCACCGCAGTGGCGTGGAAAAATTTCGGATCTTTCCAGTGCGAAGCCATGCGTTATTGTCTATATGTGCCAGGTCCGGCCGAAGGTGGTCTTGTAATTATCTTTCTAACAATCACGGCCAATACAATTATAATAATCGCAAACACTAGCCATCCGAGCCACGCCATGCCCGTGCCAAACGATAGCGTATTAATTAACGACGCCGCGAGGAATGAATTACCCAAATCCACTGTTTCATCTTCAGCATTTGGGGTGAGATCTTCTGGTGTTGCAGATGGTATTGCAGATGGTGTTGGCTCTACTGTTGCGCTCGCTGTTGCTGATGGCGTAGGTGTTGGCGTTGCTTCTGCGATTGTTACCGTCACAGAATTACCACCGCTAAATACATTTGCACTGTTGCGATCATATAATGCGGATCCAGTTGTCATGGCAACTTGTCCTGTGCCAGCTTTTTTAACTTTAAATGTAATCGTGCCGAGTGTTGCTTTCGCGGATAGTCCTTTTGGCCATCCTGCGGATTTAATAAGAATTCCTGCAGTGTTGTCTATAACATCATATCCGGGTTGTGTGATTGAAATCCAAGAGCCTGCTCCGAGTTTGAATGATCGCACCTCAAGCAAATCGGCGGGAAATGTGATGCGAGATTTGACCGTATAGATTGGCGTACCGGCAGGATCAACAGAAACTGTCATGGTAAACGATCTGCCAACTGCAGTTTTTACTGATGCCGGTGCTAGCGACATTGATGATGCGTAAGCCACCGCTGGCGCAAGAGCAACAAATGCCGCAACTGCTAACGATGTAATTTTTGATGAAGTAGTCATTTGAGTTGGATTGATTAAATATTACTAACTCCAGTTTACCATAAGTACATTAAAGTCAAGTAAATCGACCGTGCCATCGCTGTTAAAGTCCCCGCTAAGATTCGTCCCTGTTTCTCCCCATTGTACCATAAGAATGTTGAAATCCAAGATGTCGCTTGCACCATCATTGTTTGAATCACCCGTTCCACCACCACCTGTAGGCACTAGTAAAAGGTTAAGATCCCGTACGAAGCGCTATAGAGTCCTGCGGCAGTCCACTCTGGCAATTTTGTGAATACCTCAAACTCGATTTGCTTGCCCGGATCTGTGCTGATATCAAGCACGCCTATTGGGATAACAGCTGGCAATTGGTCTGAATATTCATTCCCGATAGCATAACTATGTAATGATCCGAGATCAGTGCCAGTAATGTTTGCTTCTTCAAAACCAACCAGCGACAACGAATCAATGCCATTCCCAGTAGCGGTGTCAAACAACACACGCATATTGCCATTCGCTGATATAGATGCAAGCCCAGGAGTGCTGTTTATCCAATCTCCAAACTTTACGGCCATATTTGTCTCGCTGGTATTTACAGTAATCCTGAATGTATAGCGCCAGCCCGAAAGATATGTTCCATTGGCAGTTGCAGAGCTTCTCTTTGGAGTGACATT
>Ga0209210_1001921_pt1 | contig 16242 bp, 18 predicted proteins | sample RifGroA1_FD_183991 | JGI IMG/M metagenome (GOLD analysis project Ga0209210, IMG submission 183991) | Contaminated groundwater microbial communities from Rifle, Colorado, USA - Rifle Groundwater A1 (SPAdes) (version 2) | ecosystem: Environmental > Aquatic > Deep subsurface > Groundwater >...
CAAAGATTTTCCTATAAGTGAAGCAGTTTCTATGAGAAATAGATTGATTCATGGATACGATGATCTTGATCTTGAAATTGTTTGGACAACAGCTACAGAAGATATTCAAAGCCTCAAATCAGCGATCGTTCAGATGAACTTACTTTAACAGCCTCATCGGACCCAGCCTTCGTTAAAACTACGGCGGGCAGGCGTCAAAATTTTCAACTACGCTCAGCAAGTAAAGACGGAGATGAATTCAGGGGCCGTGAGGTTTGAGTAGTTCTTACAATCGCATCTTTGTTTCTTCCCTCAACTTTTGCGCAAGCAGTATTTTGATAAGCGACTGGTAGGGAACATCCCGTTTATTTGCCAACACTTTTATAGAAATCAAAAGTGACTGCGGTAATCGCAGACTAATAGTTTCTGTTGAAAATTTAAGATTGGGGAAATGCAACTGTACTGGATGATCCATATCAAAATAATCGTCCCAATCGTGTGTATCCCAAAAATCCCGTTCATCATTTTCATTTTTAAAATGTGGCATTGTTTTAAGTTTTTTTTGTTTTTTCATGATTATCTTTTAAACTGTTAATATAAGCTTTATATCGCACTCGCTCTTTCTTATTTTGGTCACGAACAGATATAACACGAACTCGTTGCTGACGTACAGTAAATATCATTGCCAGCAATCTTCCCTTTGATGTTGTACCATGTACTCTTATACGTTTTTCATCAACAGAATGTTTTTGATCTAGAAAATAAACAGGTTCATCATTAAATATCTCTTCACTTTCTTTCCAGTGGACACCATGTTTGATCCAGTTTTTCTCTTTGTTCCCTTCGTCCCAGTCAAAACCTTCTACATCACTTACCAGATCAGGAGTATCCATGTATATGATAATAATATACAAAACTTTTTTTGTCAACGGCTAAATTGATGATATGAAGATTTTTAACTACGCCCTCACGCCTGAACAGATAAAGACGGAGATGAACTCGGGGGCTGTACGGTTTGAGTAAATTTAGTTAAAAATGCAAAATTAAAAGTTCAAAATTACAATTATCAGTTTAAAGTTTTCTCTTTCCTCTAAGAGTTGATATACTCGAACCTAATATCTTTACTAACTCATCGGCTTCTTTGAGCAATTCATTAATTTCTTCTGATAATTGTGAGTCCAGATCTCGAGCAAGGGCTAACCAGAATTTTGTTTCATTGCCGCTTTTGAGTGCATGGTTTAAAAAATTAACAAAATCTCTCTTTGAACTGGCAGCTTGGGCTTCAATGATATTTGCTCCTATGCTGGTGGCACTTCTTAACAATTGATCTGCAATTACCCATGCTGATCTCTTTTTTGGAAATTTATCTACTAATACGATAATCTTTCGGGCTAAGGTAAAAGATCGTCGTATTAGCTGTTGTTTAAAATCGCTATTGTTGTTTTTCATAACTTTCAATTTTGAGCTGCAACTTTAAACTTTTAACTTTGCATTTTGAATTTATAACAACACCACCGTTGCCAACCCCAGAAAAGCAAAAAATCCAAACACATCAGTTGCCGTGGTTACAAATACCGTAGATGCCACGGCCGGATCAATTTTGAAAAATTTGAGGGCCAGGGGAATCATAGCGCCGAAAAACCCCGCGACAACGAGATTTATAATCATGGCACTGCCTAAGACCAGCGCTATCCCCAAATCTTTTGTAAACCACCACACAATAGGTATCGTTACCGCTGCTGTGATGAGACCATTGAAAAATCCCGCAACCGCTTCTTTTAAAATAATACGCCGGCCATTTGTCCACGCGAGTTCACCGAGCGCAATACCGCGAATGACCACGGCAAGAGATTGAGTTCCCGCATTTCCTCCCATACCTGCCACGATCGGCATAAACGAGGCGAGGATTGCCATCTGTGCAATGGTGTTTTCAAACCGAGAGACCACAAATGCGGCTAAGAATGCCGTGCCAAGATTTACAATCAACCACATATATCGATTTTTAACCGCAACAGAAGCAGGATCAAGCATATCTTCTTCCCGCGAGACGCCCGCAAACTGCAATAAATTATCCGTGGTTTCAGATTCAATCAACTGTGCTAAATCTGAAACGTGAATGATGCCGAGGAGCTGATCTTTGGTATCAGTTACGCCAATTACTTCAAGTTTTCTTCGGGAAAGCAAATGAAGAAGCTTTCTTTTTTTCGTCTGAGCAGAGATAAGCGGAAGAGATCGGGTAATATCTTTTACCAGACTATCAGGACTGGTTAAAATTAAATTCCGATAGGGGACATAGCCGATTATCGTACCATCGTCACGCGTTGCTACAATGAGCGGCGTTTTTTTCTCGCGTATCGTATACCGGTCAATTTTTTCTGCAATATCCTGTAAATTAAAATCAGGCTTAACCACGATGAAGTTCATGTCCATGAGGCCTCCGGCCGTTTCCGGGTGGTATTTGACGAGTGTCTCAATGCGTTTCCGTTTTTCGTCCTGGAGTTTTTCTAAAATGGCATTTCTATGCTCATCAGAAACGAATTGTAAAATATCAGCGGCATCATCTTCATCGGACAATTGTAAAAAGGAGACAATCGTCTTGTCGGGCAATTGAGGTAAAATGCTTCGTTTACTGCGATAGTTGAGTGCAAGTGCTATTTTTGCCTGCTTCTCCCCATTAAGCGAGGTGAAAACAACGAGGCGGTCAGACCCGAGCACATTAATACATTCGGCAACGGAGTGAAAGTCTTCTTTTTCCAAAAGTGAGGCTATCGCCTTGGTATCATGGTTACGTGCTTCTTTTTGAACCTGTCGGAGAAGAGATTTATTCATAGTAATATGGTAACATGATACCGATTAACATGAAAATGATCAACACAGATAATTTACAAATTAATTAAGTTACTATGTACCAATGTATTAATACATTGGTACATTACCTGATTTGCAGAGAGAGAGGTCGAAATCAACATGAGATTAGTATCCGCGAAAGTCTTTTCTCTTTTGGTAAAGTTTTTCTGTCAGGCCGCCTTCGGTTTTATGTTTTTCTTTTAAAGATTCTACTAGTCTTTTCAGCATGTATCCTGCCTTTATAGATAGATCGAGTATCACGTTTGCCGCATACTCTGGATCGGTAGGGATAGTAGGATACGTAGGGATGTTGCCTTCTGCTATATCCCGACATGCCCTACTCACCCAACTCTTTATGCCGAGTTTCGGGTGATCTTTTGGCCATTTTGTCAGCTCTCTTTGTCTCAGAAAGTCTATATAGTCTTCCCGAAGCTCTTCGTTTGAGCCATGAGCTATACCGGTTAAATAGATATAACCTTTTAAACTCTCTTGTGTGTATCCCTCTACCACGCATTGTTTGCTGCTTCTGGCAGCTTGGAACATCTGGTCCCGGGTTCTTTGGTGTTCCGGACTAGGCAAGTAGATCTTACAGAACTTACTATTGAGGTCAAATATAATCATGAGGTACTGGTACACTTTTAAATAGAGGTATCCTGGTTTTGATTGTCTCTTCTGTAGTGTCGTACTTTTCATGTATTTCTCACAATAATACCACCGTTGCCAGTCCCAGGAATATGAAAAATCCGGATATGTCGGTCAAAGCCCAACTGATTGATCACGTGGGCTATCTTACAGGTAACGTGAGTTCATTTATCACTTTATATAAAACTATAGGGGGAAATGTATATTGTTATAGGATATATATTCGCTCTATGAATTGTTATGATCCTTTTTGATATATACAAAAATGATTAGTTCGAAGGGAGCAATTCAATTACTATCTTGATGGTCCACCATACTCGTGCATTCGCCTTCATCTTCTATTTGAATCGCGTCTGACGCGACGAACACGGCTCATGCTCTCGTTTGTCGGGATGCTGGGATTTGAACCCAGAGTCACACGAACCCGAATCGTGTATGTTACCGTTACACCACATCCCGAAAATGTCTATGTTCTATATTTTGTTTTCAGAGCTTTGTCCTTCAATGCCTTCCTGTTTACTGATTTGATTTCGCAAAGCAGCAGCTCCAATAAGTCTTGCCATATCAGGTGTTACTGAAATTCCTTGTTGTTCAAGTTCTCGAATTGTTGCATGAGCCTCTCCTTGAGCAAGAGGATTTACAATATTAGCATGGATAAATTTTTTACGTAAGTTTTCGAAAAATTCCATCTTACATCACCTCCAAGTACACAATTCACTTCTTATATTATAGCATTGGATTAATTCTCTTGTGCTAAAATACTCCTATGCCTTCATAGTTCAACGGATAGAACAGAGGTTTCCTAAACCTCCGATCCAGGTTCGACTCCTGGTGAGGGCACAAGTTTCAGGGGCATGATGAAGGTTCTCTCTTTTCCCCGGCGAAAATAATATGCTATATTGTACCAATGTATTAAAACATTGGTACAAGAAGAGGTGAATATACAATGACCCAAGTTTCAAAATATCGGATGGATAAAGACTTAGAAAAAAGAATGTTTAACGTCTTTTATAAAACACTAGCAGATTTAAGAACTGAAAAACAGGTAGAAATGTTCCTCCATGATTTATTAACACCAACTGAAAAAGTAATGCTTGCCAAAAGACTTGCTATTGCAATTTTACTCATAAAGGATCTGTCGTATCGATATATTCGGGATATGCTCAAAGTCTCTACAACCACGATCGTATCTACAAATATGTGGCTGAATCAAGGGGGAGATGGGTATAGGGCTGCAATAGAGAAACTGATTCGGGAGGAAAAAGCTGATGAACTTTTAGATAACGTCGATGAGATAGTTTCAAACATAATTCCTCCCCGAAGAGGAACTGATTGGAGTAAAGTTAGATCAGAGCAATGGAAGCAACGAATGAAACGAAAAGCAGATCGACGACTCTAGCGTATAAACAATTACTACTTAGTAAGGCTCATTAATTGATCAGTTACCTTTCCTTGGAAACTATCTCGTGCTATGATTACTACACATGTTCCATTCTGTTCGACTCTATACGACACTTACTATACTCGCAATCTCTTTCCTTGTTCCATTTCGAATTTATGCCGCTCCCGAATCCATTCCCGCCTTTACGAGTGACATTCTGATTCAGAAATCGGGTATCGTGACGGTACGGGAAACAATTGTGTACGATTTTGGTCCTGAAGACCACCACGGCATTATTCGTAAGATTCCCATTATTTATGAAAACGATGTCGGAAAGAAATTTCAGGCTGGACTCACTATTGTTTCAGTTGCTGATCAACAAAGTACACCCTATCAATATCAAATGAGCAGGGAAGGGGAGAACCAAGTTATTAAAATCGGAGATCCGAATCGTACGATTACCGGTATTCATACATATGTGGTTACGTACGAATTAGTAGGAGTTATTCAGCAATACTCAGACCATGATGAACTTTTGCTTGATAGTACCGGCAGTGGATGGAGTGTACAAATAGAACAACCAGTTGCCACGATTTCATTTGAACCCGGTGTATCGATTGATTCAGAAGCCATTAAAACTATTTGTTTTACTGGTTCATATGGATCAACCGATAAGAATTGTACTCATTCTGTATCTAATGGTACTTCTGTCTTTTCCGCGAACTTATTACTGCCTAATGAAAACATGACCGTGGGTGTTTCATTTCCGTCAAACACCGTGACGTATATTCCGCTTACTGCGGTTGCCGAAAATCCGATTGAAAAAAAACCACAGCTCTTTTTATATGGACTGATTACTTGGTTATTATTGGGCAATATTATTGTGCCCTCTATTTTCATTATGATCTGGTGGCACAAAGGACGAGATCCGCGCGTAAACGTTCCCGTTGTTCGTGTCTTCGACCCGCCTCGCGTCGTTGAGCGAACGCGAGGCGAGGCAGGTCCGCAGAAGGATAAAAACAGGCGAACGCTTTCACCGGTTGAAGTTGGTGCTCTTATTGATGAAAAAATAAACCCGCGTGATATTTCAGCGGAACTTATTTATTTAGCGATAAATAAGTATGTGATCATCGAGGAACATAAACAAAAACTTTTAGGCTTTATCCCGGGAGATATTGAGCTTCTGCGCGGGTCGGCTTTCAAAGCAGATCCTCATCTTGAGAACCTGCCCAAACACCAAAAAGAGCTTTTGCACGCCTTTGAACTCGATGAGAAAGAAGTCGTCCGACTGAGTAAAATTCGCGACACTGCTTTTAAACGGCTTGAATCTCTCAAAAAGGAACTTTATAGTCAACTGGTTCTCGACGGATTTTTCCCCGAAAATCCAGAAAAACGCAGAACCACATTTGCATTGTTCTCCCTTCTCTCCATACTGTTTCTAAGCCCTCTTCTGGCTATGGTTCTCGTTATTATTTCCCGTGCTATGGGAAGAAGAACTGCTGGTGGAGTAGTAGCCAAACGGCAGGCACTGGGGTTAAAGCAATTCCTCGTTTCTCAAGAAAGACAATATGAATTTCAGGAGAAAAATAAGCATCTGTTCGAAAAATTATTGCCCTATGCCATAGTATTTGGGGTTGCCAAAATATGGGCCAAGAAATTTGAACAATTTACCGATTATAAGCCGGATTGGTATGTCGGTGATATTAGCACTATACACAATCCGGTCTTATTGACACGTCATTTGGAAAGTAATTTATCAACCGTTGAATCATTCTATACACCGACGACGGTGCGGAGTTCCTCCGGATTTTCGAGCGGATTTTCAGGCGGTGGCGGTGGTTTCTCAGGAGGGGGATTTGGTGGCGGAGGCGGAAGCAGTTGGTGAGTTAACTGACACGTAAATTGTCTATGCGGTGTTTTTTTTGAAATGTTTGTAATCCTTGACTTGTTCCTATTTCTATTTGCGTATATAACGTGATTGATTTACCCGACAATAGTACCTCATGTATTAATCCATCTTTTGTGGCGGTAAATGTATCAGGCAAATAGACAACGCTGACGATATCTCCATACCGGTCAAAAATAATAGAATTATCGGCAGTTGCTACATAGGTATCCTGACCATCGTGAATTTCTATTCGATATATTCCCGGGTCAGCGGTACCTAGTGCTATCGGACTACCGTCAGCATCTTGGCCCGCAGCAAAGGTGTCTATGAACACTACATGAGTGTAATCATTTTGAATTTCTGGCGGTTGCAATGAGTAGAAAACTGCCTGATACGGCGTATATAGTTGTGCTTCAGTCGCTTGCTCAGGAACGGGTGAAAAAAATCCGAGATCTCGTAATCCTTTTTCAACTGCATGACAATTATCAGAAAGTCCAGAGGGCAGTGTTTTTTCATCTTGCAAATTTGCATATAAGAGTGCCGCTTCATGTGGTTGTATGCCGGTACTAATCATTTCGTTTGCATAGACAGATGCGAGGACCTCATATAATAAGTGATGATGTGGAACGGTCAATAACTGCTTACTGGTATAACGAGAAAGACTCATCCATGCACGCATATCCTCAGAAAATACCGGACGGAATCCGTGCAACGTCAACTCACGATCGGTCATTTCTATGATTTCACGATCGTTTGGCTTAACCCATCCAAATCGTTCTAAATGTTCAGGAAGTTCAAAACCTTCTTTCCATGAGTTGAGCCATAGTTGCAGTATCAAATAATGCCGTGCGTAAGACGTATATCCATCAACCATAGTTGACCAAATGATACTGTTGTCTGGTCTTTGATTAGTAAAAACCGTTGCCTGAATTTCATCGGGAACATGTCCGGTTTCTGTTGCTTCATTTCTTGCTACGGTGCGTTGTGAAGTAACAGGTCCTAAATACACCTCCATTTCACCGACTGTTTTACCGATTGGAATATCCATAATGGTATAGCTTGGCTGTTGTGGTTGAGTAGATCGGAAGGTCAGTGAGGAAATGTGATCAAAAACCATGGTTCGATCCCCATCCTGTATCGCATGAGAAACGACTTCTAATGAAGCTCCAATGAGAGCATGTGCGGCATCCTCTTCTCCTATTGAAGAATTAAACGTTATTGAAAAATTTCCAATTTCTATGCCAATAGCGCTATAGAGTTGCCGAAGCTCAAATTCAGATGGTATATCGCGCGGCTTGAACAATTCTATAATGGGAAGGAGTAGTTGATGGGTAAAATCGCGTCGCGAAATTGATTGATTGTTTGTAATAGCAGAAATAAGTGCCGAAGTCTTACCCTGCAATCTTGATTCTATTTCATCTGGTTCTATTGCTTTCCCCAACACGTTTTGGGCAAAAGATTGTATAGCTTCTGCTTGCGCCAAGTTGGAATGCGCTATAGTAAAGAGGTCGAGATTTTCAGGAGAGAGAGGTTCGGTTGGTGCACCCGCACTTGGTAACCGTATGCCTGATCGCAAAAAATCTCTACGGGATAGTTGCTCTGAGTTCATTTAGGTGTATAGCAGGAAACAATACGATAGTATATCATTGGACAAACAATATGCTCAATAATTTACTTTTTATCATCGCAATAATATCATTCGCAAAACTTCCTGGGGGAAAATGATGTCGTATGAGCAAAAGCATTTCATTTGGTGATTTTGTATTGTTACTGTGCTCTATTATCCTCATCGTAAATCTATTTACCGCATATTTGGTCTATTTTTTCCTGAAAGAAGTAGGGGAGAGAATAGCGGTTCTGGGATCAATTCTCCTTCTTTTAGCTATGCCGGTTGTTCAGGGGGCATATGCATTGACCGAAGTTATTGCCTTTTCTTTTTAATTCTTCACAATACTATATTGTACGACATTTAGAGGAGAGGCCTGCCTGCCGGCGAGGCAGGTGGTATACATTGAGGAGTGGAATTTGAACAATCACTTATATATAGTCAATATCACTATTATTGGATACTATTTATTCCGTTTTTAATATATCTCAGGGTTTAATTCCCCGACGTTTGCATCGTTGTCATCCCGGACTTGATCCGGGATCCACTGGATTCCCGCTTTCCTGCCTGCCGGCAGGCACGCGAGATAATTTAATTATATTTTCTGCTTTGGGTGGAGAAAAACTTAAAGCAATTAAAAATATTTCATGGGGCACGGAGTGCTATTTTTTGTACTAATAAAGTATAATAGCACTATGGGAAGCCACGAAAATCCTAGCATTATTACTAGTGAGCTGATCGAATTTAAACGAGAAGGTATCAGTGAAGAAGATGCTGCAGCTATTGATGGCCTGAATCTTGAGCGTGTGCAATACGATGATGGAAGTGTTTGCTATTTTGCAGATACACCCGACGGAAGAAGAGAAGTTGAAGTTACTGTAGGAAGTCTTCATCCGGTAGTTGGATACTATACAGGAATTGATGAATCAACGGGGATGCCAAAGATGAATCTATTTCCTTTTCCCGGAATCGACCGTAAGCACATAACCCGTTCAGGTTATCCAAGTAAAGCTTCTTACGATTTTTCAGACATTCCGTCAAGAAAATAAAAAACCCTTACTCCACATTTACCTTTACTCCCGGGCCCATAGTGGATGAAAGCGTGAGTTTCGTGATATTTTTGACGCCAATTTTCTTTATCAAAGCATCAAGTTGTTTTTTGACATCGACGTCTGCATCTTTCACTGATCCAACTTTTGCATGAGCAAGAGGAAATTTGTTCTCGTAAGAAATGTTAGGGAATTTAGGGTCTTTAGGGTTTTTAGAAGATTTCAAATTTAACTCTTTTGGTTTTTTGGTTAAATTAAAATGGGCTTCAATCGTTCCGTTAAATTTAACCGTTGATGTATCTTTTACCAATTTGATTGCTTCAGAAAGTTCATATAGCTTTGTTCGATCAACCGATTCATATATTTTGGTGTAGCGTTTGGAACGAACATGCGGCCGGCGATTGGGAGGCAGTTTTGCTCCTTCCGGCTGTTTTGCTTTCTTTACTTTAGGTTTTTCAACTTCGACAGGAGTCTGTTTTTGAGATTTTTTCTCTTCAGATGGTTTTTGTTCAGCTTTTTTTTCTGGTTCCGCTTGTTTTTTAGCACGTTTAGACGCACGACGCTTTACGTCGCGTTTTTTCTGCTCTTTTTCACTCTCATCCTCGCCCAATGTTTTTACTCTGATTTTTCCCATAGTCGCTTTGTTCCTGTGTGCTTACTTTATCTCTACTCCCATCGATCTTGCTGTGCCCATTACTATATTTGTTGCTGCGGTAATATCTTTGGCATTCAAGTCCATCATTTTTTCTTTTGCAATTTCTTCAGCTTGTGCTTTGGTGAGTGTTCCTACAACTTCAGAACCTACATTGCCGGCACCTTTTTTGATATTCAGCTTTTTCTTAATCAGTTCTGCAACGGGGGGAAGCTTTGTTATAAATTCAAACGTCCGGTCATCGTAAATGGTGATGACTGCCGGTATGATCTGGCCTTTCTTGTCGGCTGTTCGTTCATTGTATTGCTTGACAAATTCCATCAGAGGAACTCCGTGCTGGCCGAGAGCTGGTCCGACGGGTGGTGCCGGAGTAGCCGCTCCACCGGGAAGATTGAGTTTTACCATTGCTTTTATTTTTTTGGCCATAGTCTTGTAACGTATAACTTGTAGCTTGTAACTTTATTTTCGTGTTAAAAAGTTACATGTTACAGGTTTCGAGTTACTTTCTAAAATGAGGTTGCTCTTGTTTAAGGAAATAGGAGGAGATTCAAGGTAATCCGCAAGTGAATAAATCTCGGCCTATTGCCTCCCTAAATCAGATGCTATCTGTTCAGGTGAAGGTATTATAGCCTACCCGGGTCAATCCTGCAAGATACCTGTTGCAAAAAGTGCGGTTTGGATTATACTAACGGCTGTTATGAGAATAGAAGGACATTTTATCGTAGACATGCAAAATCCGGAGAGTAGGAAAGAAGTATATCCATGGGTTGTCAATCTCATCGATAAGGTAGAACAGGGTTTTGATGTTACTAATTTATATGGCTATGCATTACCACACGATACTCGGGAAAGACATTCGTTTAGTCGATATACAGGAGCAATGAGTCCTCATGATATACGCAAGGTAGTCGATGAATACGTGAACGATTTTGATACTGATGAGGCGTATAAAAAGGGCCTGCAGGAAGCAGTAGAGACTGTACTCTTTAATTCTCAGAATTCTAAACATGCATATCCTACAGATCCTGTATTCGGTGATTGTTGGGATTCTGTTACCGGAGGTATGACACCTGAGGGCCTGCAAATATTTGGAGAACTCGACGAGTTTACATTAAAAAAAGAAATGGTCGGTGAAGTCGAACGACTCGTATATAGTTATAATGATCGATTGCATATTGCTATAGTTGGTAATCTTGCAGCGGGGAAAACGACGTTTCTTAATACCCTTGAACGGTCTGCATCTTTGACACAGGTAAACAGACTGGTCGTTTCAGTTGAGCCGGAAGATGTCGAAGACGCATATCCGGAACTAGGGCCGATTCACCACTATGAATATATGCGTATCACAACACGAGGAAGAGAAGCAACACTTGGCACTGAACACCTATATGCTCACGTGTATCTACCCGATAATGGACCGCACGCAGTTATCCCCGTAGACATAGAAGGTTCTGGAGGTCATGTTCGTGCAGATCTGGCAGATATGCACGGTTCCCGTCAGGCAACCGCGTTTTTCCTGGATTTTCAACTCATGCAGGAAGTTGTTGATCTTGACGATGAAGTATCGCTTGACCATACATTTTCAAATCAGGAAACGCTTCAAGAAGTGCTTCTGAGCATGTTAGGAACATACGAAAAGTATGCCGGCGATCCGATGCAGACATTGGGAGTTATCAACAAACTGCCGAAAAGTGTCCGCCGGAGTGAAGTGTTGGATGTGGTAACAAAAGCATTTGCGCGAATTAATGAACTCGCACATTTCCACCGGCAGCAACTACAAGATGCAGTATATGGTGAGCAATATGGTATAACGCTTTCAACGACTATAGACGTAGATGAAATTGCAGGTGACTGGCTTTACATAAACAATGACTACCCAAGATGTACGGGAAGCACTCAAGTTTTAGAGCGACTGGTCGAAATGGCAGGAGATAAAAAACGATTTAACACAACAGGACAGAAAGTTATCCGCTATGGTAAAGACGGAGACGACCGGAACAGTATTTATTTTGAAGAACTAGTTTGAGTTGTTAGATCCCGGCGTAGTATTTTTTTGCATGTTTCTTCTCGTATATATTCGATACACAAACCACAAGATCAATCCGAGCGGTACTAGAATAATACTGTAAACTCCCAGCCATATAAAGAGTGATCCAACATCCTGCAGATTGGTGAGTAGACTTCTGACTGCTTTTTGGAACACTACTTGTGGACGCCACGGTTGTTCGGGAGCATAGGGGAGCGATAGCTCATCCGTTGCTAAATAAATAGTTACTAATGACAGTTTTGCCGTTTGTTCAAGATACTGTTGCTGACCTTTTAAACTATCAATTTGATTTTGTAAATTAAATATTTCTTGTTGTACCCGTAATATATCGTCAATTTCAACGGCCTGTTCCATAATTTCCTCAAAACGTGCTTTGTTTCGTTCGAGTATGGCAAGACGTTCCTCTATATCGAGATATTGGTCAGTCACATCAGTTCCGGTTAAATTTTCAGAAACTACTTTCATAGCCAATGAGCGGAAGTACTCAAGTGTTTGGTCGAAGGAATCTTCAGGGACGCGGATCGTTATAGATCCCACGGCTGCCTCTTCAGGATTTGAAATGGAACTATCTACCATGTAACCACCTTTTGATTCGACAAAACTCACGATTTGTCTTGCTGTCTCCGGAACATTTTTCACTTTCAGTGACAGGTGGGAATTTCTTACCACCATCCGTTCAGAAACGTTTGTAGTAGGCGGTGCATCTGATCCAAATTGGGGCATCGACAGTGATTTGCCCATAAGTGTCGTATCGCGTGATTCAAACGTATCTGTTTCGTATCGAGGCGGAACGATAGGGCTTCGTCGAGCAAGAAGCCAGACGATAATCAAAATAAGAAGTACCGCAAATTTGTGAGATTTAATCCATGAGAATAATCGAGACATGTCTTGAGTGTAGACCTAAGTTCTGAAGGAGTCAAGAGGTATATTACTCACTTCAATTACACTTGGCTAAGCATGGTGAATTTTTTCAATTGTTCGTCTGTTCCTGAAATTGTTCCAATAAATTCAGATCCGTTTTGAAATATCTGAGGTAAGTGTGTTCGAACAGGTTGGGGAAATTGTTGTCGTATGGCTTCTATGTCGGGAACATAAGCCCAATAGTCTGTATCTTTCTGCCTGAACTCATACCGTTTCATCATGAGATTGAGTTCAGATTTGATGTCATAGGAATTAAACGTTCCGCCCAACGAAAGTACCCGTGAAGCTGCTACTGTAGTTAAAGCGGTCAAAAAAAGACTGGCACCGCTGGTTGCAGCACTTACAGTGGGTTTCACCAGATAATCCATATGAAGAGCATTTGAAGCCGGATCATGTGTTAATCCGGCTTGCATAGTGAGTCCAGGAATACGATTCGGAACGAGATAATAATTACCGTTAGATATTTTAGGTGGAACAAGCGTTTGTCTCATGTCTACTCTCGGATTGTTCAAGCCGCTATCCACCAAACTACCAGCACAGAGTACGTGAGGCGGAAGTGGTCGAGCTTGATGGGTATCTCCTGATTTATTCCCGGCTGCATGAATAAACATGAGTTGTAAATTTTCAAAATCAATTTCTTCACTCAAAAGAATATCTTTCATTCCTTCAATTGGGTAGGGAACATACACAATCTGGGGACTTAAAGGCTCCCCTCTTCGCAATGCTTCATCTCGTTCGGTGATAAAACTCCACATATTATCATGGTACATTTGCGTAATTTGACGGTCTGGATGAAGAAAGAAATTCATCGTAGAAAGAGTAAGAAGATTATGTTGAAAATTGTCTGTAATAAACGCATCTGCAATAGAAATGGTTTTATCTAGCTGAGCTTCTGCTTTGGCGTAGAGGTGCGCTTTTTCATGAAAGAAGAAGATGTCGTCTGTTGTGACGATGCCAATTTCCGGATTATGATTTGATTTGCAAATATGCATGACTTCAGCAAGATCTGGAGGAAGCGTAATTCCTTCAGGCCATAAATTCTTCATAATTTTCGATATGTTTCCGTTGTATTCAAGCCCTAATGCTTGAGGTGAACCATTTATTGAAAGAACGGAAGTTTCTTCGTCGGGAAAAAAAGTATAGGAATGTGTAACCCCATCTACTGTATTGTCAGGAAAGGGTATTTTCCCGACAAAGCGCACGAAAGGCATTCCTAATTTTTGTTCCCAATTGAAAACCTGGTGCACTGATGAAAAATTCATACCAGCTGAATCTGCAAATCCTGACCAGAGAATGAGACTATCTATCGTTTTATCAAAATCTGGATTGTCAGCAGAATCTTGGAAAGGGATAATTGAGCGCGGTGGATTTTTTTGTGCTAAATATGCATTATATTGCTCAATGAGGGTCTGAGAGGTTTCACCAGATTCTATACTCCCTTCGGCGGCTTTGGGCAAACCCGTAGCGGCTAACAAGAAAGATATAAACCCCGCACCTGAAATTTGTAGCAATTGTCTTCGATTGAGGTTTTTTTCTGTTTCTATAATATATTTAATTTAGTACGTGGTACGTACAAACTAATTATTATGAGTATATCATGTAGGAAAGTATAGTCGATGTTAATGCGATATTGAAGTAATGAGCCAGTTCAGAAACTTGTAAAGATTCTCTCTCAAAACGTCTGCACTGCTGCTCTCTCTTAAATCAAAAAAATGGATCACTTTGTAATATTTACAAACCAACCGTATTCGTTTATAGTGAAGATTATATGTTAACGCAAAAAGACCAGGGATGGATAGAAAAGGCAGTTACAAAAGTAGTAACTAGTATCCTTTTTACCATAGTAAATCAAAGATTTGATGGGCTTGAGAAGCAATTTTACGTGCTTGGAAAGCAATTTGATGTGCTTAAAAATCAAGTTGATTCATTAGGAGAGAAAATAGATTTGTTGCCCACGAAAGATGAGCATTTTCGAAAAATGGATGAGGTGGTAACTGAATTACAAAAATCACGTGATGAACATGTCGTGATGAGGGGACAACTTGGTAACCACGAAGAGCGAATTGAGATGGTTGAAACTCATCTCAAAATCTCCCCGAAAAATTAATCAATTCACATTCCTTTAATTTTCACTAAAGAAATCTGAACTGCTGCTCTCTTTTTTAAAGCTTATGCAGTCAGTATTGTTTTTCTGATGGATGAGGGGACAGTCGCAGATGCATTCCTGAGAAACTGACGTGCATTGAGCACTTCAATATACACTGCTTTATCATTCTTATCTACATGAATTATAAAGTCTCCCATTTCTATGGCGTGGTCGTATTTTTTATCACTTATCGTAATTGCAAGTACATCTGCTTCTGGTTCGTATGAGTACTTATACTTCATAAGCTTTTCTCCTTCCCGGATAACAGGTAATGATAATTATTATATCATCTTCTGTTCGATAGACGACGCGAAGACAATGTTGTTCGTCGAGGATTGAAGTAGCAATCTTTGTGCCATCGGACCGTTCTTCTACTCGCACCGGATTCTGTATTGTCTGTTTTATAAATGTTTTATTTACCGGAAAACCGTATCTTTGAATACGAAAAATTTTTTGACTCACGTGTTTGGTGAATCGGAAGCTCATGAGGTTAGCATATCACATTCCTCTAATTTTCACTAAAGAAATCTAAACTGCTGCTCTCTCATATAAGACTTTTTAACACCGTCTTGGTGTTGATCCGATTGTGGATCAGTCTAAATATGAGAGAGCGTGATGATTGGATTGGGAAAATGATTTTCCCGATGAGTGCAAAGATCCCGAGGCAGTTAGGATCTTGGCCATTTCCCATTGTCTCACGACAAGAGGATTTGAACAAAGCCCAATGGCGGGGCTTTTAGACTACTTGTTCAGCAACTGGTCGATGAACGGTTGAGCGAGATTTTCCGATGTTGACGTTGCCTCAACAGGTGCCGGCCAATTGGGGATTATATTTCCCTCAAAGACTGGCGTCCAGGTTACCACAGCCAATGCATTGTTGAAGCCAACAGTCGGCTCAGACCGGTAAAATACGTAACCGCCATCGTTTGTCTGTGCGCCATTGCTTGGGCGTACTGACGTAATGAACTGGACAGTTCTACTCCCGTCATCTACTTGACCTTCTTCGACAAAGACTTCGGCGCCCATCATATAGTTCCAGCCCGCCGGCCAGGTTGGGTGAAGTACCCGATCATCCTGGTATTTT
>Ga0209210_1001922_pt1 | contig 16231 bp, 23 predicted proteins | sample RifGroA1_FD_183991 | JGI IMG/M metagenome (GOLD analysis project Ga0209210, IMG submission 183991) | Contaminated groundwater microbial communities from Rifle, Colorado, USA - Rifle Groundwater A1 (SPAdes) (version 2) | ecosystem: Environmental > Aquatic > Deep subsurface > Groundwater >...
AAGGAAGTCAGAACACAGTCAACCAGAAACACCGAGCACACTCGCCCATTAAATTCAAGGATGATGGTGATATTTTGAAAGGCATAATCTCCAAGAAGACAAAAGAGTTTTTATGACTTGTGGGAGAAAGAGTTTTATAGGTCTTAATATCTGCATTACTCATGGCGCATCTTAGCAACATAGTTAAGTCATTACGAGATATAATGCGTAAAGACGCAGGAGTAGATGGTGACGCTCAAAGAATTTCCCAAATGGTTTGGATGATTTTCTTAAAAGTCTTTGATTCTATGGAAGAAGAGCAAGAAGCAGAAGATGAGAAATATAAAAGTCCTTTGCCTCAAGAAATTCGTTGGAGAAATTGGGCAGACAATCCTGAAGGAATAACTGGCGAAGAATTACTTGATTTCGTTAACAATAGGCTATTCAAGACTTTAAAAAATCTAAAACTAGATGAGAAAACAGATCCTCGAGGCCATATTATAAAGCAAGTCTTTGAAGATGCCTATAATTACATGAAAAATGGGATCCTAATTAGGCAAGTTATTAACAAAATAAACGAAATAGACTTTACTAGTGCGGAAGACCGTCATTTATTTAATGACATTTATGAAACAATCTTAAAAGAATTACAAAGTGCTGGCAGTGCAGGAGAGTTTTACACACCTCGGCCAGTTACTCAGTTTATAGTTGATATGGTTAATCCAAAATTAGGAGATATAGTCCTAGATCCTGCATGTGGAACAGGAGGGTTTTTGATTTCTACACTAAACCACTTAAAAAAAGACATCAAAAACATAGAAGACCAAAACAAATTAGAAAAGAACATAAGAGGTATAGAAAAAAAGCCTTTGCCACATCTTTTAGCAATGACTAACTTAATTTTGCACGATATTGAAGTTCCCAGCATAAGACGTGACAATTCATTAGCAAGGCCAATAATTGACTATGGAGACCGAGACAAAGTAGATGCTGTCGTGACTAACCCTCCATTTGGTGGTGCTGAAGAGGAAGGAATAGAAAATAACTTCCCAGCTGAATTTCGCACAAGAGAAACTGCAGACCTTTTCCTAGTCTTAATTATGAAACTCTTGCGAGATGGAGGAAAGTGCGGTTTAGTTTTGCCTGACGGTTTCCTATTTGGAGAAGGCGTTAAAACAAGAATAAAAGAAAAGCTCCTCAGCGAATTTAACTTACACACAATTGTTCGTTTACCTAACGGTGTCTTCAGTCCCTACACTGGAATTAGAACAAACCTCTTATTCTTCGAGAAAAACAATAAAGGAACAAAAGATGTTTGGTATTTTGAACATCCCTTACCAGAAGGAGCAAAGACCTACAACAAAACCAAACCAATCCATCATGGCGAATTCCAATTAGAAAAAGAATGGTGGAACAACCGCGAAGATGAACAGTTCAAGCATCTTTGCTGGAAAGTCTCCAAAGATGACATAATAAAGAGAGCATTCAACCTAGACATTAACAACCCCACAAAACCAGAAGCAGAAAAAGAACTCTCCAAAGAAGAGATTATAGAAAGAATAAGCGCGAACATCCAAGCCAGTATGGCCATTTTGAAGGAAATTAAGGGAGAAAGATGAATAATAACAAAGAAAAAGAGAAGACAGTTAGCTCGATAATAAATAGTAATCTTAGTAAATTAAATGTCTCTGAAGAAGACATTCTTTTAATTAATAATCTCGTCAGTTCATATTATAGAAAAAGAATAGGAGTTTCAAATTCTGCTCCAGAAACAATGGCTTCAGCGTTTTTATGGGTTTACTCAAAATCAAGTTTTCTTTGGGAAGGTGATAAAAAATGGTCGCTTCAAAGTTTAGCATCGTTATTCAATGCAAACCCAAAAACAGCAGGAGATGTAGCCTCAAAAATATTAAAAACATTGAAAATTAGATTATGGGATAAAAGATTTTGCAGGCAAGACGTAATGAAAGGGAGCCCATTTGAAAAATATGTCATGACTACGTCTGGAATGATTGTTCCTAAAGAAATGCTTGAAAAGTTTTCAAGAGGTTCATTTGGGGTAAATAATACAAAAGAAGATTACTTTGATGAGGCTATGGACTATTTAGAAGAAGATGAAGAAGAAAAAGCAATAGAATACTTAAACAAAGCATTAGCACTCGATGAAAAGTATATAGAAGCAATAAGCGAATTAGGATTAATTTATTTTGATGAAAACATAAGTAAATCTCTAGAGTATTACAAAAAAGCAGTTGAGTTAAGTAAAAAAGAACTTGGCGGAGAATGGCCTAAGGACTTAGAATGGGCAGTTTCTAAAAACCGCCCTTATATGATGGCAATTCAAGGTCTTGGATTGACAAACTGGAGACAGAATAATGTTGAGGATGCAAAAGAGCTATTCAAATTATTACTTGATATGAATCCTAATGATAATCAGGGAATTAGATATTGTATGGCTGCACTTTATAGGGGATTAACATGGGAAGAATTTGGAAAAATAGAAGACCACTGTGCCAAAAAAGGAGAGTATAATGAGGTGGACATCCTACTTAAAGAACAAAATGAGCTATATAGCTTCTGGAAATCTCCAGAGGATAATAAAGATGAGCAATGATAAAGAATCTCTCTTTACAAAGAATGAAATAGCGGCTATTTACAAGATTGTAAGAGAACATCAAGAAAATATTCCAAAAACTGAAGAAGAAATTCATGAGGATTATTATGATAATTATGAGGAACTGGTTGGTAAAAAGGTTCTTCAAAATATCTTAAAAAAACTTAGTAGAGGATTGCCTGCTAAGGAAAAAGAAGAAATTGATAAATATTTTCTAAGGCAAAAATATCATTCATTTAGCAACGGAGTTGATGAAATAGTTTATAGAATTATTGAAAAAGCTTTCAATCAGTTAAATACTATAGAAATTAAATATTTCAATATGGAAAACGCTGAATTCTCAAAGAGAAAACTAGATGTTTATTATAAATCTAGAAAGTACACCATTGGATATTGTCATTTAAGGAAAAGCATAAGAAAATTCAGGACACATAGAATTGCATCGGCTAAATTAACAAGCGAGAGTTATAAAATACCGGAGGATTTTGATAATAAGGCATACTAAAAATGGCAAATGATAATGGCTTAATTGACGAACTTGAAAAACTTCAGACTTTAAAGAAAGAGATAGAGAAAAGTGAAGAAGAACTTAAAGAAAAAATCATGAGATTAGCAAAAGAAAAAGGCACTGATATTTTATTCGGAACAAAAATGAAATGCTCTATAAAAGAATATGATAAAATAGTTTATCCTGAAGATAAAACTCAAATAATCAATTTAATGAAACAAAAGGGAATTTATGATAGTTATTCTATTTTAAGCTACATGAGATTAAATTCTGCAATAATTAAGGGAAATATCGACCAAGACGTAATAGATTTAACTAAAAAAGAAAAAGCCTTTAGGCTTTCTTTGAAGGATATTTGAAGATGGATAATTACATAACCACAAAACTTAAATACTGAAATATCAGTAATATTACTGAGATATCAATAAATAATATGGATGTTAAAATTAAAAGAAAGCAGACTTATGGAATGGGCTCATTTGGGCAAATAGAAATATCCATTTTAGAAGGAACTATTATTGCCTCTTTTTTTCCGGAAGCTGATGAGATGACAATTAAGGAAATACGGGAAAGGGTAGATTATTCTTACGAACGAATTAATTCTGCATTGAAGTCTCTTGCTGAAAAGAATATTGTTATTGAGAAGCAAAAAGGAAAAACTCTTGTTTATTCTGCGGATTTAGATAATTTATACACAGAGTTTGGCTTTGGCAGTTATAGTCTGGAAAGAGAAATCGCATTTATTAAAAAGCATAAGATAATTTATAAAGCAATTCAGGAAATAGAAAATGCTCCTTTTGTTTGGAGCGTCATTTTGTTTGGAAGCTATTCAAAAGGAATAGAAACAAAGCAAAGTGATGTTGACCTCATTATTGCTTGTATACCTGGTAAGCATAAAGAAGTAGAATATTTTGTTAGTTCATTAAAGCACAAATATGGCATTAATTTCTCTCCAGTTGTATTGCCAATGCACGAATTTCCAGATATAAAGAAAGATAATCCTGAACTATGGCACGATTTGAAAATGTATGGGATAGCATTTAAGGGAGGAGATTCCTTTTATTATTGGATGTACAAAGATGAAAAACAACATTAAATGGCTAATGAAACAAGGTCAGATAATAAAAGATGACTCGTTTAAAAATCTCGCTGGCAAATTCCTAGAAAAAGCAAGGGCAAATTTAATAACGATGAACTTGCTTTTAGAAATAAATGAAAACAAAAAAGTAAAGCAGTTTTTAAAAATACCTTCTAATTATGATTCAAGTGAATGGGCAGTGATATCAGGTTATTATGCTATGTATTCTTCTGCTTTAGCTCTAATAGCTAAAGTTGGTTTTAAAAGCAAAACCCATACAGCAACACTTTCTATTTTAGATTATTTTTATGTTAAGAAAAGATTGCTCAATAAAGATGATTTAGATATCTTATCACATGCTTCCCTAAAAAAAGAAGAACTAGAACAAATTTCAGAAGCAAGACATAAACGAGAAATTGCACAGTATAGCGTAACAAAACAAACAACAAAAGCTATCGCACAGGCAATTAAAACCGACGCATACGCCTTTGTAAATAAAGTGCAGGAAACGCAAGAAAAGAGTTAGAAGAAAAAACAGAAGAAAGTGTTCTTTCAGAAGATAATTTCTTAGACACACCAGAGAAATTGAAGAAAAAGAGAAAAAGACTTATTGAGCAAGTTAATTATTAAGAAAACAAAAAATAAATCATCTCCCTCCCAAATCCCCAACAGTCATATCACTCGCTCTATCCTCTGCCCTGCAAGCTCCGCATTCTTTATCTCTACTAAGGTCTGATTTAGGTACAGGCTTTCCACACATCTCACAATTACTCATTTGCTCTTCATCCATGTGCATGTTTCTTCCTGGAAACCTTAGCATCTTCATAAAAAATAATAACCATCATAGAATTAGAATTAGTAATAAATTTCTTGCTCGCATCTTCAAACTGCAACCCAGATTCAACAACGTAATATTTCGCTCTCTTTTCAAAATCCTTGCAATGCAACAAACCTTCCTGAATGCAATGTTCCAAACTAACACCAAACGCCTGTCCCAAGAGAGTATAACTTTTCTTCTCAGCATCTTTCAGGCTAATTTTCTTTAAAATCTTTCCAAAATCTCTAAGCAAATCCAAAGGAAATATCGCTGCCCTAAAAGTCTCATCTTTCTTATTCATATCAAAATAAGTTAATTAACTATTTAAAAATCTTCCTTGAATAACTCCCTCCAAAAAATAAAAAAAGAGAAAAAATAAAAAAATAAACGGCAGCCTCTTCAACTGCCCAATTTTAAACTTTATCTGAACACTTCAATGCCCAAATCAGACATTTCTGACGCTCTGTTGTTGCCGCTTCTGCCCATGGACGAGTCTAACTCTTTTCCAAGAACATAAGGCGACTTGACGCCAGTCATAATCGTAATAACTCGTACCTTAGAACCAAAATCCTTATTGATACGGGCTCCGATAATAACCTGCGCCTCAGCACTCAAGTTTTCAGTAACTAGATTTCCTACTCCAGAAAATTCGTCAAGCTTGAAGTCCGGTCCACAAGTAATGTGAATCAAAGCTCCAGTAGCCCCGCGATAATCTACGTCAAGCAGCGGATGTGTCAAAGCCTGCCTTACGGCTTCTTCAACACGCATCGAACTGTCCGACTCACCGACACCAATAACCGCAACGTCACCGCCCTTCATAATTGCTGAAACGTCTGCATAGTCTAAGTTGATCAATGAAGGCAAAGTAATAGTCTCCACTATACCTTTTATCATTGTACTGACTAGCTCGTTCGCAACTGCGAAAGCCTGTTCCATTGGTAAGTTACCAGCAATATCAACAAGTCTGTTGTTATCAATCACAATAGCTGTGTCAACAACTTCTCTCAGTTCTTGCAAACCAAATTCTGCCTTGTCAATTCGCGCCTTTTCGCATTCGAAAGGCATTGTCACGACCGCAATAACGACCGCACCAGCCTCCTTCGCAAGTTGTCCGACAACAGGGGCCGCACCAGTTCCGGTACCACCACCCATTCCCGCGCAAATGAAAACCATATCAGCATTGCTGACAGATTTCTTTAACTCCGAGACAGATTCTTTTGCTGCTTCTCGACCTTTTGCAGGATATCCACCACAGCCAAGACCTCGAGTCAATTCCTTACCAATAAGGATTTTCTCGTCCGCCTTAGTTATGCTTAAGTGAAGCGCGTCAGTATTTATGCCATAAATCGTCGCACCATTAATTCCTTTATTAAACAACCACGTGATTGTATTGCATCCGGCACCGCCAGCACCAAAAACTTTGATGTTAGCTTTCCCGGCCCGCAATTCGTCAAAATTAATACTGTGCGTCGAGGCATTCTGAATTGCTTCTTTTGCAAAATCAAGAACCATTTTTCTTTTTTTTCATACCTCCTTTCAATTTATTGAAGCAAAAATGTTTTTGGAGTTTAAATAATTGTCTGTGTTAAACTGCAAGAATTAAAAGCAGTTTGACAGACTAAAAACAAAGAATATTGTTTTTTGGATGTTTCAAAAACATAATTTAGTAATCAAATAAGAGCAACATTTTCACTTCAAGCATCTAATAACATCCGCTTTCGTAATAACTCCAGCCAATTTTCCAGATTCTTTAACAATTAAAATAGGATAAAATTTCAAAAGCTGCACAATCATCTCCAATTTTGCATGCTTGTCAATAATCGGCGGACTTTCAGTCATAATTTCAAAACATTTTCTATTATTAATCTTGTCAACATCTACACCTAAAAGAGAACTCTCACTTACAAGCCCCAAAACATTATCTCTATCTAAAACAATAACCTGAGATATTTCATTCTTCATCATTAAACTTATTGCATGTTTGACAGTATCATTTTTATTAACAGAAAAAATATTTCTAGACATAATCTCTCCAGCCTCTTTTTCTTCGCGATGAGTCAAATGCATAATTTTATCTTCAATCTTCTTAACATAACTATAAGTAGGATCCAAACTGCCGCTTTCAATCTTAGCAACCATCGACTGACTAATTCCCAATTCGCCAGCCATTTTATACTGAGTCATATCAAGCTGTTTTCTAATTTTTCTCAATTGAGTAATATCAAATACCATTTTACCAATAAGACACAGCAAAAAATCACAGTGTCCAATCTCAAAACAAAAGGCAGTTTTATAAATATTCCTATAGGAATATTTTAATCATAAGAATATTAATACATAAAAAAATTAAAATGACTATGGCTGATAAAATCTCCTACTTCACATCAGAGTCTGTCACAGAAGGCCACCCAGACAAATTATGTGATCAAATCAGCGACGCAATTCTAGATGCGATGCTAAGCCAAGACCCAAACAGCAGATGCGCAGCCGAATGTTTAGCAACAAAAGATATAATCCATATAGCAGGAGAAGTAAAAACCAAAGCAAAAATAAACGTAGAAGAAATAGCAAAAAACGTTCTAAAAAACATAGGCTACACTAACAAAGCATTCGGCACACACTACAATGAATGTAAAATAATAAGCTCGCTTAGCGAACAAAGCCCAGACATTGCTCAGGGAGTAACTAAATCTAATCATTTAGAGCAGGGAGCAGGCGACCAAGGATTAATGTTCGGCTTCGCATGCAACGAAACAGAAGAGTTAATGCCATTTCCAATAGTAATAGCGCACAAGTTAACAGAAAGAATGGCAGAAATAAGAAAGAAAGGAATAATTCAAGGACTAGGCCCCGACGGCAAAAGCCAAGTTTCAGTCAAATACATAAACGATAAACCAGCAGAGATTACAGCAGTAGTAATTGCGCAACAACACTTAGAATCTGTTTCTGAAGAAACCTTAAGAAAAGAAATAACAGAAAAAATAATAAATCCAGTTTGTGGTAAATGGATGACAGACAAAACAAAAATCCACATCAACGCAACAGGCCGTTTTGTTTTAGGGGGCCCAGCAGCAGACACAGGACTGACAGGAAGAAAAATTATTGTAGATACTTACGGCGGAGCAGGAAGGCATGGCGGTGGAGCATTCTCAGGAAAAGACGCATCTAAAGTAGACCGTTCAGGCGCATACATGGCACGCTATGTAGCAAAAAACATAGTCGCCGCAAAACTAGCAGACAAATGCGAAATACAAGTAAGCTATTCAATCGGCGTAGCCCAGCCAACTTCAATAGACATAAACACTTTCAACACAAATAAAATCCCAGAAGAAAAAATAATCCAAGCAGTAAAACAAGTATTCGACTTCAGACCAAGAGCAATAATAGAACACCTTAAACTAAACAGGCCAATTTTCCAAAAAACAGCAAGTTGCGGCCACTTCGGCAGAAACGACTCAGACTTCACCTGGGAAAAAACCGATAAAATAAATGAGCTAAGACAATCTTGTTAAAGTAATAAAACATTCCATGTTCAGATTTACTCTGTCTCTAACAAAAATAATAAAATCTCCACCCTCTCCGCGAATAGTTTCCTTCCCCTCGTTCCCTATAACACAATCCCCGCTCAATTTTTCAAAGTCATCAAAATCTCTCAATTTCTCAAACGAAGCAATAGTGTTTTTATGAATCTTTTTTATCTTGAGAAATTCTTTTTCCTGAAAAATCTCAACACTTCCGCTAATTAATTTTAGTCCAGAAAGAAAATTAACAATTGCCTTTTCAGCTAAAATATTACAGTTATCATCTTTAACAGAACCAAGTTCTACTGCAATTCCATTTCCGCCTTTTGCATCAACAAAACTAGCGCTTGCACCTGGAAATGAAATGCTCCATCCCAAAGTAACCGTCGTAATCGGAATAAACTTTGTTAAATCCAATGTTTTTTCTTCGCAAATAATGAATGGCTTTGATTTCTCGCTATTGCTTTGGTGTAAATCAATCATAAAATCTGCTTTCTTCAATAAAAGCATAATCTCTCTAGCAGTCTGACCCTCCAAACTATTCTTAATTTCCAAAGGTTGTTCTTCTAAAAAACATCTGTTTAAATCTTTTTCAATAAATCTCTTATTCTCATTGAGAGCTTTCAAATTAGCAATAATAAAAATAACTCTGCCCCTCTTAATCTTCAATTTATTGTAAATATTCTCAACAGCAATAACTCCTGCTTTCTCATTGCCATGAACTCCTGCAAGCACGACTACTATCGGACCCTTAAATTTTCCAATCTTCTCAATTACTTTTATATTACTCATATTAAGTTCTCCTTCCAACTAGAATCACAGCATCTCCCAGAGACGCATCTAATTTGCCCATTACATGTTTCGTTGCTTCATCTGGTTTTGGAGTAGCAGACATCAGCTCTCTTCCATATACGCCTCGGCAAATCTGTTCATCAGTGCATCCGAGAAAAAAAGCTCTCGCTAAAGATAAAGACACTTCATCTATCTCGCCATTAGAAGAAGGAGAAGAATTTCTTCCGGATTCAAAACAGAGTTTTCTAAAAGCACTGTATATTTTAGGGTTCTGAGTCCTAGTCATAATGGTATCTGTTTGGATAATTAAATCTCGGTAAGCATTAAGCGCAGAGTAATGTCTCCTATTATGCAAATCCGGATCAATAAAACCGCTCCCAAAATAATTAACATCAGTTCCGTTAAGAACAAGCTTTGAATTAAGTCCGTAACCCTTAATCTCTCCGCGCACCATTAGTAAAGTCAATACATTAGCTTCATGGACATGATCTATCGTCTCCTGCAATGGAACATCTTTTCCAAAACAGCGGGCAGTTATTCTATTCAAATCAACAATCTGTGAGTGTTTTAAATTATGCGCATTTTCCGCAGCAATTCGCACAGATTCATCTAATAAAGTCACTGCATTTTGTACTGGTTTCTCTAAATCCATACCATTTATCCAAAATTTACCTATATATAGATAGTTGAAGAATATTCAAATATTAAGCATAAAATTTATAAATAGTTGAATATTATACAATAATATGAAAAACATAGCTCCAAAGCTGATAGAATTGTTCAAAAAGAACTACTGTGCTCCGCAGATAGCAAAGATAGCAAAAAAGATTCATGAGCCTGCAACAACAATCCATTATAATATAAAAAAATTAGAAAGAGAAAAAGCAATTAGAACTTACAAAGCAGTTTTCGATTACAAAAAAATAAATGAAGGACACTGTACATACATCTTAGTCAATCTAATCAGAGAAAAATACGGTGAACCCGAAGAAGTAGCTTCACAAATAGCAAAAGACCCAAGAGTGGAAAGTGTAGATATCATCACAGGAGATTATGAAATGATAATCAAATTAAGAAGTAAAGATATAGATGAATATTATGCTTTCATAAAAAGCGCAATAAAACAATATGGCTTCTCAAAATCAATATCACTCACATCATTAAAACAAGTTAAAACAGAATTTGTAGAACTTTAATAAAAATAGTTATTTATTTCATCTCAAATATATCTATAATCAATTATAGGAAAGGAAATTAATTTTCGGAGTAAGATAATTCCTTTACTATTTAGGGATGGAATTTAGAAAGTACGAATATTAAATTCCATCACTATAAATAAAGAGAAATCCATAACTTATAGATATGGAAAAAGAAGGGTTATTAGAATTAATTAGAACAATTACCAATATAAATAAAGAATTTACAAAAGAACAACTAAATTTTACAAATTACTGTCTTGAAAAGATGGAAGATAGAGGAGTAAATCAAGACTTGGCAATCTCTTTAATTCTAGAAAGAGAGCCATATTATATTGAAAAGCAAAAGAGAACATTAGAAAATTCAGAAGAGGTAAGATACAAGCTTATTTACAAAGTAAGCTCAAAATATTCTATAATTATCATTATCTCCTATGGCGAAAGAATTTTAAACGTAATTAACGTTATTAAAACAAGCAAGAAAGCTGAAAAACTATGGAGAAAAAATCTTTCAAAGTGAGCTACGATTCAGATGAGGACATTATCTCATTACATAGCGAAGGCGCTAAATCAAAATTCAGCTTTGACCTAGAGCTTCCAAAAGGAGATGTAGTCATAGACTATGGATTTGATGGTTCAGTAGTAGGTCTAGAGTTCTTTAATGCATCAAATTATTTCCCTTTTTTAAAAAAAGTTAAAAATTCTACAAAATTAAACGGTCGCTTCAGTGTCCAATATGGCAGAAATTGGGCTCAAATATCATTCACTATTTCAGCCCCGGGCATCCCAAACCAAGTAAATAATAGCATAATCTCTCCTTATAATAAAAGGATGATTTTAAGTCACTAAATAATCTATTTCCGCGCCTGCTTCCACACCAGATTAAAATACTGCAAATAAGAATGTGCAGCTTCCTTGCTCCTAATTAAAAATATAACTGGCTTGGGCACCACAATAATCGTCGCCACATAATCCTCAAAAATCTCAATAAGAGCAGGCGTCTTCATTTCAGCAGGCAAATATCTTACTTCAGTATTCTTCAATTTCTCGCGTTTCTTCCCATCCCCTCTAGCATCTTCATCATAAATAACTCTAAGTTTAACTCCCTTAGCCGTCCTTTCTTTCTGCCACTCCAAAAGGTATGCCCCAAATAACTCATTTACTTCTTTTGAAACTCCTAAAATACAATAATCGCTATCTTTTTTCAAAACACGCATGCAAAAATCAGCAAACGTCTTAAACCCCTCTCGCCCTTCAAAAATCTCAGCACTTTGAAATTCCTCTTTTTTATTAAGCACCTCTTCAAAGTGCCTTACCATCCCACCCAGTTCGCCTTTGACTTTCTCAAGCTCTCTCTCCTGCGCCTCAACATAATCCTTAAATCTTCCAGGCTCTGTAAGCTGAAAATACTTCCTTCCAGCTTTCACAATATAACTAACAAGACCTTTAGCAATCAGCTTATCAAGAATTTCATAAATCTTCCCAGAACTTATCCCTGCCTCTTTAACAATAGGTCCTGTAGTAGAAGACCTAAGTTTAACAAGTGCAGAATACACAGCTATCTCTGAATTCGTCAGCCCAACCTTTCGCATTATTTCTTCATACATCTCCCTCAAAGCCAATAAGCCTATAAAAACCTTTCTTTTTGCTCCCTACCGAGAGGTAGGCGATATTTAAGTAAGCTAATTTTGAAAGAATTTACATGAGAGACTACGATAAAGAAATAGAAGAATTGCAGAAACTGCAAAGAATAAAAATTATAGCCGAGACTAAAAAAAGATGTCTTTTGAAGTTAGAAAATTTACTAGGACGTGGAGAAATATTAATAACCTATAATGAGGGTAAGAGACCTATAAAAATTGGCTCTTATCGAACATCTCGTATAGAAAGAAGCACATTTAAGACCTCTGCCTGGACAACAAAAACAGTTGAAGGGATGGTATTTGAAACCCACCCCATTTATAATGAGAATGAATATCATCTTGAAATAGAAACTACTGTTTGTAGATTAAATGGTAGTTTAAAAGAAGAAAGAGACAAATTAGAAGCTGATAGAGAAGGTATATACGTACCACTAATTAGGAAGATATGTTATAGGCAAATAGTAAAAATGCCTGAAACTAGTGTTGAACATTTTAACTTTATATTTCAAACAGAAGGAATGAAAGAATACCTGACGCTAGAAAAAATGGATAGAATGTTAAAGACAAATGATCCAGATCATCAAAAAGAAATGATTGAGGGAAGTCTTGGACCAAAAGAGATTTATCTTATAAATAAAGCATTGATGTTCCCATTTGGCACCGAAAGATTTGAAGGTCAAATGAAAGAAGAAAAAAATATAGAAGAAAGAGAAGAGAAAATAAGAAAGTTAGAGAGATTTAGAGAAGAAACAGAAAAAGAAATAAGAAATTTGAAAAAATAGAGTAATTTAAATATAAATCCTATTTCTTCCCAAAACTCTCCGCAACAAGCAACGGAAAAACAATAGTCGCATCAACAAACACCTTAACGCTCAAAGCATTAGGCAAAATCTTCCCCCACGAAACTGCCTCCGAAGGCAAAGCTCCAGCATCAGAACCATCGAACTCTTGTGAAGTATTAATATAAACAGCATAGTCTAAACCATTGCGCAACATATTAGCATTCAAAATAGCATGTTTGACAACTCCAGCCCCCAAAATTATAGCCCCTGATTTTTCCAAACCAATTGTAGTATTATTAAACCAAACAACATCTTCGGTGCAATCAATTACAAAATCAGGGCGCTTAAACTTAAAAAAATAAATATTATCTCCTAAAGCTCCATCAAGCAAAGCAGGACAATAAACTGGAATCTGATTCTTCCATGCCCAATAATAAATACTATTTTCATCTTTAATCTTCTCGCCAAGTTTCCAAATCAATTCATTTCCAGTAACAGGTTTCCCGCGTTTCAAAGCCATCTGATATAACTCCTCAAGAATAGGCTGAACAAACTTCTCAAATTTAACATAACGAGAATTAGGAACAAAAATATTTCCAATTCTATTTATTCCGCGTTCACGAAGCGAAGCCCCATCAGCATCAAAATTCCCAATCTTAAAACTCCCCAAACATTTGATAATATCTTCCTCAATTCCTCCGCAAGTTGTAACCAAAACATTAATTTTCTTATGCTGAACTAAATAACTAATAACATCTCGAAGCCCGGAAGAAACCATATTTGAAGTATATCCTAAAAATATGAAAGCTCCAGAAGAAATCATCTTATTGGTAATCTCAATCGCCTTGTGAAGCTGAGTAGCCTGGAAACCTGTAGTCTCAAAACTCTCAACAATCTTCTCGTAACTAACACCATGATTAAAATCCACACCACGGACACTCAAACCTTCGGGCTCGTCGCTGCGCCGAAGCAAAGTCTCACGCGCTTTCGTTTCATTTGCAATATTATTTAATTCTTTAAAAACCATATTAAAAAAGCAAGAGCTAATTAATCAAAATTTACATTAAGATTGTGCTCTTACATCATTCATAAAAATTAAACAAAAATATGCTTTTTAAGCCTATCTAACAGAAATACTATGAACAGCCAGTTCTGTTAGCGACAGCCATATCTCCATATCTAAATCTTGAGCATACTGAAAAATAGCCCTTGCTCTATCTTCACTGTTTCGAGAATCGCACTGATAAACATCAAAAAAAGCGGGAGTGAAAAGTACACGACTCTTTCCCTCGCCAACAACCGCTCTCGACAACAAATGACTGCTCGCGTCAACTTCGCGCAATGCATTATATCGATTAACTAAATAATCTATCTTATGAGACATATCAACTCAAATCAGAACAATTCTTTTTAAATCTTCGTCAGCATCTGCGCATTAATTCCATTCTGTTTGCAAAGCTCAACAAATAATTGCGCATCTTTTTCAGTTCCATAAACTCCCGCACCGTAGCTCGTCGGAATAGCAAGCGCAGGATTCAAAACCTTCGCAGCCTGAACAGCAGAACGATAATCCATAACGCGGTCGTCACCTGCAACAGGTAGAATAGCAACAAAATTATTCCCTCTCTTTCCATATCCACTTAGCTTCTGCATCTCAGGAATATTATCTGTATCTCCAGCAACATAAAAAATAGTCTTGCCAAAATTTAAAACATATCCTAACCACCCTTCCTGTTTGAGATGCTTCTTCCCAAAAGTATAAGCCGGCACACAGCCGACACGCATAAACCTAAAATCAAGAATATCATTCACAGCAGAGATATGCAATTCTATATCTTTTACCTTCATCAAAGAACTCTGACAGTCAACAGAACATAGCACAACAGTTCCTTTCTTAGAGACTTTCTGAACATCTTTAATACTGCAATGATCAGAATGCCCATGAGTAATCAAAATAATATCTGCCTTCGGCACAGCATCTGAAACACGATAAGGATCAATAATTATATTTTTTCCCTTAAATTTGAACAAAAAACCAGCATGTCCAAGGAAATCAATATCCACATCACCAACTCTCATAAAACTCAATAATAAACACTAATTTAAAGATTATCGTGAAGCGCTATCAATCAATTAAAAACAAGTATTAAATACCTTTCCAGCGCAAAAAATAGATGGTAAAAATATTAACAAAAAGTCAGATTATAGAAATGGAAAAATTCTACATAAATGAAATAAAATCTGGAAAAATATTTATTTACCCAACAGACACTATCTATGGAATAGGATGCGATGCGACAAATGACAAAGCAGTGCAAAAAATCAGAGAAATAAAGCAAAGAGAAACTAAGCCATTTTCAGTAATTGCTCCAAACAAACAGTGGATAAAAGACAACTGTTTCGTAAATGAAATAACAGAGAATTGGTTAAACAAACTGCCCGGACCATATACATTAATTCTAAAATTAAAAAATAAAAAGGCAGTCTCAGAAGCAGTAACATCCACAAACACAATTGGGGTAAGAATTCCAGCACATTGGTTCGCTAAAATAATAGAAAAAACAAAAGTTCCATTTATCACAACTTCGGTAAACATCAGCGGGGAACCCAATTTAAAGTCGATAAAGGATCTAAAAAAGGAAATAGAGAATAATATTGACTATTTTGTCAATGAAGGAGAAATAAACAACAGCCCAAGCACAATAATTAATCTAACAGAAAAAGAAGAAATAATAAAAAGATAATCTATAAAAACATTACAAATTATCTAAAAATGTGAAAAAGCTAAGATGCCCTTGGGTAAATGACAATCCTCTAATGATAGAATACCACGACAACGAATGGGGAACTCCATTGCACGATGACAAAAAGCTCTTTGAATACCTTATCTTAGACGCATTTCAAGCAGGTTTAAGCTGGAACACAATTATAAACAAAAGAGAGAATTTCAAAAAAGCATTCAATAATTTTGACGCAGAAAAGATAGTAAAATACACAGAGAAAGACAGAGAAAGATTAATGCAAGACGCAGGAATAATAAGAAACAAACTAAAAATAGAATCAGCAATAATAAACGCAAAAGAATTTCTAAGAATCCAAAAAGAATTCGGCTCATTCAATAAATACCTATGGCAATTCACAGAACACAAAACAATAAACAACAAAATAAGCACAATTAAAGACTATCAATGAAAAACCCTATGCCAAGAGCATAGGGTATCGACTGACGACGACTACGCAAAGTCAAACAGCTTAAGCTGTTCTCCTTTCCTGCCTTGATTCTGAATGTATTTTCTGATAA
>Ga0209210_1001924_pt1 | contig 16218 bp, 15 predicted proteins | sample RifGroA1_FD_183991 | JGI IMG/M metagenome (GOLD analysis project Ga0209210, IMG submission 183991) | Contaminated groundwater microbial communities from Rifle, Colorado, USA - Rifle Groundwater A1 (SPAdes) (version 2) | ecosystem: Environmental > Aquatic > Deep subsurface > Groundwater >...
CTTCCTGCTCATACAGTTCCCAGGCTAGAGTAATCTTTGTTAAATTCAACACATCCATATTTTACTGGAAGTGTCGGATATTAAACTTTAATTAAGCGAAAACTTGACTTTTTAGAGTCACAGATATCGGGAATCGAAAGAATGGATTTTAGCAAAGCCTCTTTTGTTAAAAATGCGGATATCCATGATTTAGTAACTTTTCGCCTCCAGCAATCTATAGAGGCAGCTATTGACATTGCAACTCATATAATTGCCGAATCCGACTTGCCTCGTGTGGAAACCGCCAAAGATGCCCTTTTACTTCTTGGCGAGCAAGAAATAATCGATAAAGGTTTATCGCAGAAAATGGGAAAGGCTGCCGATTTTAGAAATCGTGTTGTTCATGGATATAATGATTTCGATTACACGCTGCTATTTCGAGATTTTAAAAACAACATTCGTGATCTTAAGGACTTTGCAAAACAAATACTCGAATTTTTAGAAAAAAATTCATAAACTTCCGAGGCCTGAAAGGCCTCGGTATTGTCTTTCAAGTTTACATGAGCGAGTAGAATACCTTCAGTCCTCGGAAGTATGTATTCGCCCCCGCATTCATCCCCGGTTTAATCGGGGTGTTCTGCGAGCGAATATAAACTTTCCAGTCTTTGTACCAATAACCACATTCAAAAAACTGCCGATTGCGGAGCCTAGGATAAAAAAGAAGATTAAAAAGAAAATCATCAGTTAAGAATAACCAAATCCAATATTCGAAAACAAGACTTGAACAAAAATACGGCTTGAGGTTGACTAATTCCTAACATGTGTGTTAACGTAAACGAAACATGATCAATGCACTTACTTTACCATTCATCGGAGCTCACGAATTCCGCAAAGAGCTGACAAGACTTCTTGACACCGTTCAAAAAACCAATGAACCGATTGTTATAACAACTCAAGGCAAACCGACTGCGATTCTAACTTCAATAGAAAACTTCAATCAACTTCAGGAAATGATTGATGAGCTTCAATTAGCCATTAAAGAGTTAAGCGAAAAAGAGTATATAAATGAACTGATCAAAGAAAAAACTAAGATAAAATCTGGCAAGGGCATTGCAGCTGGGGATCTCTATAAAGAAATAGGTATTTAGCTCAGTGTTCAATGTTGTTTATTCCAAAAAAGCTGCAAAATATTTCAAGAGAATCCCAAAAGCTTACCAAATAAAATTAAGGAACAAGATAGAAGAACTTGCAGTAAATCCACAAATTCCCGGAACAATTAGACTGGTGGATTATCCTATTGCTAAATATCGTCATCGAGTAGGCAATTATCGGATTCTCTTTGATATCGATACTTTGGGAAAAACTTTAGAAATTATAGATATTAGAAGAAGGGATGAGCAAACCTACAGATAACAAACTCTCATAATTCTACCTCAACCCACATTCAAAAAACTACCGATTGCAGAACCCAGAATGAAAAAGAAGATTAAGAAAAGAACCATTGATTAAGGATAGCTGATGAAAATATAGGTGACAAGCTACAAATAACTCAGCTTTTTTATAGCAGATTTAGATGAAGCAGATCTGATTAATTTAAAAAAAATCATGAAAAAACTAAATCAATTAGGCTTTACTGCTACAATTAACAAATTGCACGCTTTGCCCCTAATTCTTTTTGTAAATTTATAGAAAAAATAATTTAACAAATTTACTCTTAGCTTCCAAGTCAAGACAAGTCTTTTCCCAAATATTATTTTGAACAATTGAGATGGAAGTGCAAAAATTAAACACAAATCCCATAAAACAGCTATATCTTCACCGATATTTGGTTCCAGATTCTTAATACTAAAACCGGCTTTGCTAAGTAATTTCCCCCATTCTTCTTCATCATAAAGCGAATAATGTTTAAAAACTTTATTAATTCCTTTTTCATAATTTTTAGCGAGACTCTCTAATCCCAACAATCGCAACAGTCTAGGGTAAAAAAGCAATCTTGTGAAATTTTTTCGCGGAGTAGTAAAGACGAATTGTCCTCCTTTTGATAAAACTCTGTAAACCTCCTTTAAAACTTCGGGTGTTTTAGGAATATGTTCTATAACACTGATTGAGATAACAGTTCTAAAACTTCCATCTTTAAATGGCATATAACGAGCATCAGCAAGCATCAATCTTTTGTATTTTCCTATATTGCCAGCTTTTTCTATATCGAGGTGCGAATTATCAACTCCCACCTCAATACTAGATTCATAAAAAACTCCGGCAAATTCGCCAAAACCGCATCCCAGATCCAATATAGGCCTCTTCAACTTAACGCTTTCTAAAGATCTTGCTTCACAAGCACGCCACAATGCGTGAGAAAAGGGTGAGATCCTGAGATATCTCTTAAAGTAATTCACCTATTTTATCTTTTTTTCAAAACTACCATCATGTCAATAAAAGGGAAATAAACATCTTTGTTTTGAATACCGATAAATTTCAACTGTTTCTCAAATAATCCTCCCAATCTCGCATTATAAATTTTTAACTTATCAGCCATAAACTGCCAATTTCTGACAAAACCCCAATTCTTTATTTCCAAAACCTCAAAACCGGCTCTTTTTGCAAAAAGTCGGATCGTTGACGGAGAAAAATATACAACATGCTCTGGAATTTTTTTAAAACCGTACCATCTTTTACCTAAAATTTTTGAGTCTATAGAATCTATGTTAGGCGTCGTTAAAAATAAAAAGCCCGATCTTTTCAGAAGCATATTTAAAGTTTTAAAACCGAGGAGAGGATTCGTTAAATGCTCAATAACATCCCAAGCCGTAACAATATCGAATTTAGCTTCTGGCAATTTACTTTCATAAAGTGTTGAAACATAACCTTCAATATTAAAGTTTTTCTTCACATAACCAACAGCCCATTTAGAACGGTCTAGAATTTCAACTTTAAATCCATTGTAAGACGCACAAACAGCAAAATTCCCAAGTCCGGCGCCAACGTCAAGAAGGGTAGAAGACCGTTTTGAAAATTTTTTAATAAAACTAATCTTTCTCTCAGCTTCATTATTCAAAGAACGCTCCATCTGAATATAATTTTTATAGCCGAACGAATCAGAGTCTTTTTTAAAATAATCTCTTGAATAAAAATTATCTAAAGACTTTTCACTCGGTTGAGGCAAGAGCAGACCAAGGCCACACGAAAGACATCTGACAACTTTGAACCTTCCAGAATCATATACAATCTTTTGTTTGTCATTTTCGCAAAGAGAACATTTAAATTTGTGCATTGTTTATCAAAATAACAAATTGTTATCTATTTTGTAAGCTAGAAACGTATAACACAAGTTAAAATTATTAAATAAATTATGCTAGACTTTAAAATTAAGTGCTGATAGACACCCTAAATGAAATTACTCAAATCAAATTGGCCAATCATATTCATATTAATTTTTACAATAATTTTTTTTCATCGACTATTTTTCCCAACATCAATTTTTTCAACGCCAGGTGACATTGCATATTTCAACTACCCACTCAAGAATTTTCTGTCCGAATCTTTAAAAAATCACCAGCTGCCACTTTGGACTAATTTAATAGGGACAGGTTTTCCGATCTTGGCAGATAGCCCAATCGGCGCATTCTACTTACCAAACCTTATACTCTTTTATTTTTTCCCAATGCCAATTGCTTTCAACCTGCATTACATATTAATTTTTTTAGCATCGACCATTGGTACATATTTACTGTGCCAATACTACAGATTGTCAAAGCCTGCCTCACTTTATGCAGCTCTCGCTTATGGCTTTTCAGGATTCTTTGTCGCAAGAGTAATTCACACAAGCTTTATTCAATTAGCAAGTCTACTCCCATTTCTATTTTTGATAATTGAAAAGTATATTGAAAAAAAAGAAAAAAAATATCTTTTTATCTTTGCTCTTTTCATTAACCAGTCAATATTCATAGGCTATCTGCAAAGTGTCATTTATATATTAATTGCTCTTAACGTTTACTTAACAGCAAAACTATATCTCCAGAAGTATAAAATGACGAGAATTCTTAAATATTTAGGTATACTTGGTCTTTTCTCACTTTTTGGGTTCGCGCTTTCGGCTGTACAAATATTACCTACCTACGAAATGCTTAAAGTTTCTTCTAGATCTTCGGGTCTAAACTCGAATCAACTGTTTATAAATTCTGGATCAACAAAAATACTTTCATTCTTCCTTAACCCTTTTATCTACGGGAATATCTCGAAAGGTACATTTAAAGAAAGCACAGACCTAGGTATTTATTGGGAAAATATTGCCTATAGTGGAATACTCACTCCAATTTTGGCGTTAATTGCATATTTTGTAATTAAAAAAAACAGACAAACTGTAGCAATTTTTACTGGAATAATGATATTTAGCCTACTCATGGCACTTGGTAAATATTCACCTCTTCATATATTTTTTGATATACCACCCTTAAGCTACTTTAGAATACCCGCAAGGTTTCTTTTTATCACAAGCTTTTCAATATCAATAATGGCAGCTTTTACAATCGACAAAATCGAAAAAAACAAAAAGTTAAAAATTCTAGGAGTAATTGTGCTAATTATTATCTCCCTGGATATTTTCAAAAATTGGTATAACTTCAATACCATAACACCTTTTTCTAAGTTTACTAAAGAACCAGACTCCCTATCTTATCTTAAAGATAAAAATCTTCAGAATTTTAGAACTGCCAGTCTCTGGTCTTATCTGTTTACACCAACTCATTCACAAGGTCAAAGTTGGGAACAGCAAAATGACGCTTATCTTTATAATTTTTTTAAATTGTCTCCAGACGTAAACATGATCTTTAATATTCCAACTGCCGATTCTTATACAAGCTTAAGCACAAACAGAACAAATCTTTTTAGAAACCTATACGGTTCCAACTTAGAACTTAATAATCCAGAAAATATTAAACTAAATAGTAAAGTTATTAACCTTTTAAGACTTCAAAGCATAAAATACCTACTGACAACATACGACTTAAAAGATGGAGAATTACAAGAGGTGTATGCTTCGCAAAAATATTCTAAAAAATACACCATATACGAGTTAAAAAATGCCTATCCTAGAATAAGACTTGTAAATAACACAAAAACGGTAAAAACTATATCGGATTTAGAAATAAATCTGGCATCAGACACTATTGATTTTAAGGATACAGCGTTAATTGAAAAAACAATAGAACCCTTAAAAAAAAAGTTCGCTTCTTATGAAATATCAAATATAAAAGATTCAGGAAGCAAACTAACTTTTCAAGTTGTATCCAACGGTGATGCTTATTTACTTGTCTCAGACTCTTTTTACCCTGGATGGAAAGCAAAAATCGATAATAAACTAGTAGAAATTTTCGCAGCTAATGGAAACTCAAGGTTAATATATATACCAGAAGGAAAACACAACATTATTTTTTACTACTTACCAAACTCTTTAAAGGCAGGCGCCTTAATAAGTGGTTTTTCCTATTTGTTTCTTCTACTACTGTTAATCTTTAACAAAAGACTAAAACTTGTCCAAAGAATCACTAGTACCCTTTAGTTCTTCGGCTTTCTCCTTATACTTCCTGGCCATCGCATCATCCTTTAGACAATCTCCATAAACGCTAGATAAAATATCTGCCAGTCGCCAGTCTCGACTATCAATAGAAAATGCTTTTTCGTAGTTCCCTTTGGCACCCAAGCAATTCTTATTTTTAAAATAAACATTTCCAAAACGTATATACGGTTCTTTTGCATCTGGTATTAAATCAACTGCCAAATTAAGATATTTAAAGGCTTCATTCTCCTGATCATTTATTAAAAACTCATCCGAAAGCTCAATCAAAGACCGATAATAGATTCCTTCTATATGGGATGTTATAAACTGCGTGTATCCTAATTTATTGCTGAAATCTGTAAACTTAAAATTTTTGTAAACTTGCCCGTTTACCCGCGCAAGCTCATCTTTGTTATAGTTTTCGGTCTTTATAAATTTTCTCACCAGACCCACTGTCATCCATTTATAACCTGCGACATCTGGATAGTGGTCTATTGCAAAAATAGGAAATTGGTTCACGTTTGAATGCATCAAAGAAGCTATATACTTTGCACTATCTTTTTCGTCTCTGTCTAAAAAATCATCGGGGTATTTTAACTCTGGGTAATATCTCATAACTTGTTTTCTATACTCTAAATGCTTCAATTGCCCTGGAATCACAAGCTTTATATTTTTAGGATTATGGCTTGTATAGAAAATATACTGCGAATTAAAAGCAGTAGTATCAGCAAATACTAAAAATAAAGAATTGGGCTCGACAGATGTCAATATATCCTGTCCCAACCAATCTCCGAGGTAGAAATTGCTTAAATCAACTTTTGAATAGTTTGTAAATGCTAGGAATAGGGGGTACAGCAAAAGACTAGCACCAACAAGTAGAACAAGGGCCTCTTTACTTAAAAAGGGAACTCTAACATATTTTATAAAAAACGACTTTATAAAATCATAAATAACTTTAATTCCAAATCCAATATAAATAAAAAGTAAAAAATAACTTAAAAGCACAAATCTTTCCCAAAGACCAATAAAAAAATCGCTATCCAAAGGAAAGCTTGAATAAAACAAGAAAAACGGCCCGGCAAAAAAAATAGCTAATAAAAGAAAATAAAAAAACACTTTTTCGCGAAGAAAGCAATAAATTGCACCAGCAGCAATCAAAAACAGGCCTACTATAGAAAAATCTGCTTTTAAAAATAAAAAGTAGTTAACAAACTGTAAAAGTCTCGCTTTTATGCCTACTCCTACAATATTGCTTGCAGCAACAAACGTCCCATAGTCTGCACGGGTGACGAGCCTTAGAAAATTCCTTAAATTCGACGGGTCGTCCCAGTTAATGGGTGTATATCGAAAGGCTGCAAAAGGTATAAATATGTAAGGCAAAAATCCTAAAGCAAAAAAGGCGGCAAGCTTAAAAAGTAACTTTGTGTCTTTAATAATTTTCTTGTTTGTTTTAAGTATTAAAAATGCAAAGCTTGGAATAATGAGAACTGATGTTTGATGATGAAAAACAGCAAGCCCTAAAAAAAGAAACGCTAAATTAAGAAAAAGCATTTTTTGGCGCTTTAAAAAAACAGACTCTCTCCAAGAAAGTAAAAAATATAATGATGCTCCAATTAAAACAATGTTTAGCTGAAAAACCTCTATAATGTGGCCGTAAAGCCAAAACAGGGGAGTAAATGTCAAAACCAAACACGACGCCAAACTTACATAAACGTTTTTAATAAGCTTGTTTAATATTAAAAACAGCAAACTAATAGCTATGGCCATTAAAAAAGCAGCCATTAAATTTGCCTTAAAAGCAATAGTTGCCTGGTAGGGAAGATGGGTAAAAACCCAACCTATCATTGTATTTAGTGGATATCCGGGAGGGTGAGCGACTCCGCCAAACCATGAAGCAAGAATAATATCCCCGCTATCTCCGCCGTAAACAGATGGCGAAACCCCTTTGATATAAATTAAAAAAGTGAAAACAAATACAGCTAAAGAGAAAACCATTGCTATATTATAAACGAAGAATGTTCCAAGAAAAGAGCACAACAAAGCTTTCGTTGTACTCTTTTTAGTTAGCTCTTATCCTTACCTATTATGGCGTACACCCTGTGTTTGTTAACTCTTGAGCTTTTCCAGTCGTAGTCTGTAAATTGAAACTTCCGTAGGAACTGCTGCGTTTGTCGCGTATGCATATTTAGTTGCAGGAAGAATAGTTGGATCTGTTGGCATTTGCTTTAAATAACCTTGTGCAGTTAATACCTCTAAACTGGTTGGGTAATATCCAAGACCAGGAGATACATAAAATGCTTGCACTTCTGTTGCCAATGCTCCAATATCATTTTTCCTCTTAGCATCCTGTGCTTGCTTGGTTCTCTTAGCCGGATTAATCGCAACAAGTACAGCTGCAGCTAGTATTCCCAAAATTGCGATGACGATAAGAAGCTCGATCAGAGTGAAGCCCAATCGCCTTTGGCGATGGTTAATAGTAAATGGTAAATAGTTAATAATGGATCTAATCATTCTATAAACTGTGAACTTTTATAATCTTCATTCTGTTTTCATTTTAAAACAATCCGTTCTAATCAACAAACCTTATCGAAGATAGGATAAAATCTATATCTTTCTGAGTTGCACCCTTTAAACCTATATGGAATTCACGATCGCGATTGTCAAATATTTGCAATTTGACTCCATCGCTCACTGCCGGATCACCGAATTGAAAACCTCGCAACTCCGGTGTCTGGAAACTATAGATTCCTCCTTTAAAAGGTAATATCAAAGCCAACTTTAATGATAGTAGTACTGAATCTGCCAAAGCCTCTTTTTTCGATTCAAAAACATTCAGCGTGCTAGGACTTGTTGTAAGAACTGATTCGTTGAATTTGTAATTACTACCGAGAGTATCAACACCTAGAAGGTCAAGAAGTCTTTGTAATCCGTCTTGATTACCCGCAAGACGGCTTACCTCCAGATTTAAAATTTTTCTATCCTTAAGGAAAAATATCGCCTTTTCATCCTTGAAGATAAATATCTCGGACTCAAGCTTATTTTCTCGACGTAACTCATCACTCCATGGAGATTTAAGTCGAATTCCGTTGGAGGAATACTCTTTGTAACTTCCGAAAGACACATCGACAACTTCAACCTGTCTTCCCTTTGGAATTATATAAAGTTGAGGATAGCTGCTTTCGGAAAACTCTGATTTTAGGGATAAGACAACCCAGATTTGAGGAAATATATAGAAGACAGTCAACATTGAAACAATGAAAAGCAATAATAAAGCAATTACCGATTCCAAAAAAAGATAATTTGGGGATTGGGATTTTTTTCTGGGCATTGATGCAATTATCAAACAGGTTAGATACTAAGTCAATTATTTTAGAGAGTAGACGTAGAAACTCAAGAAAAGAGCACAACAAAGCTTTCGTTGTACTCTTTTTAGTTAGCTCTTATCCTTACCTATTATGGCGTACACCCTGTGTTTGTTAACTCTTGAGCTTTTCCAGTCGTAGTCTGATAGCACCATATCCACGTTCCGGAAGTATTAGTTGTAGGCGCACCTAATGTTGCGTAAATTGAAACTTCCGTAGGAACTGCTGCGTTTGTCGCGTATGCATATTTAGTTGCAGGAAGAATAGTTGGATCTGTTGGCATTTGCTTTAAATAACCGTCAGTCGTCAACACTTCCAAACTTGTTGGATAAATTCCAGACCCTGGCGTTGTGTAATAACCCTGAACCTCTGTTGCAAGAGCTCCGATATCGTTCTTTCTTTTTGCATCTTGTGCCTGCTTAGTTCTCTTTGCAGGATTAATGGCGACCAGTACTGCCGCCGCCAGTATTCCCAAAATTGCGATAACGATAAGAAGCTCGATTAAGGTAAAACCGCCTAAAAATTTCTTGCGGGCAGATTTAATCATTTTTTTTTCTTTTCTCACCTCCTTGTAAAATTCTTTCAAATTTTATACCTAAAACCAGTATTATGGATTTGGTTTAGCAATGTCAAGAGCCCCATTTAGAAGTATCACAGGTATCACAGGTACGAAAAGTATCAAAAGTTCTACAGCAATTTCCTTTTGTACCGATATAATAAATAACCAACTTCTGCACGCTTACTATCAAAACGTTCGTAATTTTTGCTTGAAAAGTAATTTAACGCTACGCAAACTTCCGCTTGGGCCTCCAATTCCAACAACGAAGTCCCAGACCGTTCAAGATAAAGTAGCTTTTCTTTTTTACTGCGTTTTAGATAACCTTCCACAAAGTTAGAAAGTACCGAAACAACAGCCCTTCTCATCTGCGAAGTCAAACCATATTTTTCATCTGGTGGCAAGTTTTTGGTCAACTCATAAACAAGCACGACCAATTCTTGCATTCTCTTCCATACAATTAAATTCCTAAAGCTTTTTTCCATTACATGTGATACCTATGGTACTTTTGATACTTGTGGTACTTTTTCTCAGAATTGCGCTGTAAGATTGTAGATGGGCAAGATTATCGAAAGAACCAAGACTCCAACGCCAACCCCCAAAAAAACCAAAATAACCGGCTCCAATGCCGTAGTTAAGTTTCTTATCAAATTTTCGCTATCCGCTTCAAAATACACGGAAAGTCTTTGCAGTATTTCGTCAACCTTGCCCGTTTCTTCCCCAACCCTAAGCATTTGGCCTAAAATCGGCGGAAACGCCGGATTTTCAGCCAAAGGGACATAAAGAGGGGAGCCGCGTTCAACTTTATCTATTGCCACATGGATCCCTTCCTCATATGTCGGGCTTGCCAAAATATCGGCAACAACCTTTAGTGCCGTAATTATCGGAATACCGGCTCCCAGAAGAAGACCTAAGGTCCTTGTAAATTGCGACAAAACCAGGGATTTTCTTATTTTGCCCCAGATAGGCAGGGCCAGTACAAGCTTTGACATGATCGGGGCTCCAGTTTGTGTTTTGGCAAAGTTTTTAATCCCCCAGATTCCCGAAATTCCAAGAAGTATCAACAGCCACCAAAAGTTTCGCGTAAAATCCGAAGCTGCAATTAAAATCCTGGTCGGCAGGGGAAGCTCGGCACCAATTTCCTCATAAATGCCGGTCAGTTTGGGAATAACAAAAATAAGCATGATGGTGATAACAACAAGCATCACACCTACAACGATTATCGGGTAAATAAATGCACCGCGCGTTTTGGATTTAAATTCCTTTTCCTTTTCCATGGTATCTGCAAGTTTTGATAAAATTTTGTCCAAAACTCCTCCGGTTTCCCCAGCCTCAATCAGCTTCACATAAACCTGATCAAAAACTTTGGGATGTTTGGCAAAAGAGGCAGAGAGCGACATTCCGCCTTCGACATCGGCAACTACCGAGGACAAAACTTTCTGGAATTTTTGGCTCTTTGTCTGCTTTTCCAAAATGACCAGTGCATCGGCAATAGGCAAACCTGCCGAAATCATTGTTGAAAGCTGCCTGGTGAAGGCGACAATTTCAGAATAAGAAACACCGCCGCCAAACTTTGGTACGGAAGTTGTAAATTTGAATTTCCCTACGCCGCGCTCTTTGATATTGATTGGAATCAGGCTTTCTGAACGCAATGTGGCAACCAGGGCTTTTTCATCAAAGGCCTCGACTTCGCCGGTCACATTCTTTCCGCTTTGGTCTTTGGCAGTGAATTTATACAGTGACATAAGCTGTTAAACTTAACCTTCGGTATTTTGGGAAACTAATCTGTCAAGTTCCTTTGGCCGCAAGCTGTAAGCTTTGGCTATATCTATGGCCACCTTACCGGCCTTCACAAGATAGGCAAGCGACGCATCCATTAAAATCATCCCTTCTTCGCCGGAAGTTTGGATTATATTGTCAATAAGGTGCGACTTTCCTTCGCGAATGGAGGTTCTTACCGCCCCTGTTGACAAAAGCACCTCGATTGCCGGCAATCTGCCGCCTCCAATTTGGGGTAGCAACCTCATCGAGACAATACCCGCAATTGTCGATGCCAGCTGCATTCTGACCTGCGCCTGCTGGTTTTCGGGAAAAACGTCAATCACCCTGTCAATTGACTGTGACGCAGAATTCGTATGCAGTGTCGCAAACACCAAATGGCCGGTTTCGGCAATGGTAATTGCCGAGGCGATTGTCTCGTAATCGCGCATTTCACCAACCAAAACCACATCCGGATCCTCGCGCAAAGCCGAGCGCAGGGAAACTTCCCACGAATGGGAATCCAAATGCATTTCCCTTTGAGAGACCAGGCCTTTGCCTTTGGGGTATACGTACTCAATAGGATCTTCGATTGTTAAAATGTGCACGGGTCTTGTCTGATTAATCTCATTGATTATTGAAGCAATTGTCGTCGATTTTCCGTGGCCTGTCGGGCCGGTCACCAAAATGAAACCTTGCCTGAGTTTGGCAAAATTATGGCAAATTTTAGGCAGGTTCAGCTCCTCTATGGTTTTAATGTAAGAGGGTATTAATCTTAAGGCCGCCGAGATATAGCCTTTTTGAAAATAGGCATTGACCCTGAATCTGGCAACGTCGCCTAAAGCAAATGAAAAATCGAGTTCTTTATTTACCAGAAGCAATTCTTTTTGCTCCGCAGAAACAAGCTCAAAAACCAGACTTTCTGTGTCTTGGGGAGTCAACAGGGCAGACGCAACCGGAATCAAAACACCGTCTATCCTGATAACCGGCGGCGATCCGGCAACGATGTGCAAATCAGAAGCTTCCTTTTTAACAACAATTTCCAAATATTCCTGTATAGACATCTAAAAATTTCTAATTTCTAATTATTCTAATTTCTAATCAAATCCCAAGTACTAATTCTTAAATTTAAAAATTATTTAGGTCAATTAGGTTAATTAGAGCAATTAGATCAATTTACTTACTCTTCGGCTACCCTCAAAACTTCCTCCACAGTCGTTATGCCCTCCAGAACTTTTAGAATTCCGTCCTGCCGCATGGTTATCATTCCTTCTGAAACGGCCTGTTTGGCAATGTCCTGAGCCCGAGATCTGACAATAATCATCTTGGCGATTTTTTCGGAAACCTCCAATACTTCGAATATGCCAATCCTTCCTAAATATCCGGTATTATTGCATTCTTTGCATCCGCGGCCTTCAAACAATTTCAGATTCTTGTTTTTTTCAAAATCGAAAAGGCCGTCTAAAACCTCTTTCATTTTTTCGACGATTTCTTTTTGAGGGACCTTAGAGATGCGGCAAGTGGGACAAATTTTCCTGACCACACGCTGACCAACCACGCAAGTGACAGTTGATGCGATAAGATAAGGTTCTGCTCTCATATCCAAAAGCCTGGGAAGCGATCCGGAAGAATCATTTGTATGCAAGGTTGAAAATACCAAGTGTCCAGTCAAAGACGCCTGAACGGCAAGGTCTGTAGTTTCGGTATCACGGATTTCTCCGACCATTATAATATTTGGGTCTTGTCTTAGGAACGAACGTAGCCCCGAGGCAAATGTCAGGCCTGCTTGAGTGTTAATTTGCACCTGATTAACACCGACTATTTGATATTCAACAGGGTCCTCAAGAGTTAGAATGTTTACCTGGGCCGAGTTAAGTTTGGAAAGAATAGAGTAAAGGGTGGTCGTCTTACCGGAGCCTGTAGGCCCGCACATCAGAATGATCCCATGGGGTCTTTTTATGTTTTCCTCGAGATTATGCAGTGCCTTGCCGCGTAAGCCAAGTTCCGGCAAATCCGGTACTCCGCCGGTCTTTTTTAGAAGCCGCATCACAACCTTTTCTCCATGAGCAGTAGGCATAGTCGAAAGCCGCAAATCCAGCTCCTCCTGGCCTATCTTAAAATTAAACCTGGCATCCTGCGGGAGCCTCTTTTCGTCAATCTTCATATTGCCCAAAATTTTTATCCTTGAAACAATCGCATCATGAATCTTTTTTGGAAGAATCAGTTTTTCGTGCAAGATTCCGTCTATTCGGTAGCGGATCCGCGATTCGTTTTCCAAAGGCTCAATGTGAATATCAGATGCCCTCACCTTAATCCCATATTCAAGTAAAGTCGAAACGATTCTGGCAACCGGAGCCTGGCCCATTACTCCGGCAATTGCAGCCTGCGGCATAAAAGTTGTTGAATACTGCGGCCCGGCTTCCTTAAGCGCTTCCGTTACCTCGAAAGAAAGACCCCGTGTGTATTGCTCGACAATTGCTTTTTTGATGGATTCTTCTGTGGCGACATAAGGTTTAACCACTAAACCGGACTTTTTTTCTAGAAACTCAATCGCTTGAAGATCTAAAGGATCAACCATAGCTACACACAAAGTATCTCCTTCTCTGGAAACTGGGATGACCGTAAATCTTTTAGCTACCTCATCCGGGATTAACGAAAGAATTTCAGGTGATATCGGCTTAGTATCCGGTGAAACAAAAGTGATCCCCAAAACTGCAGCTTTTGCCTGCGCAAGCTGCTCTGATGTTACCCAGCCCATTTGGGTTAAAATCTTGTCTGCAGATTCCTGCCGTCTTTTCGATTCGCTTTTTACAAACTCTAATTGCTGGAGCGTTAAAAGACCGCTTGCTGCCAGTGCATCTTCCAAAGATACCGGTCTTTGTGAAAATGAAGATTTAATTTTTCCTGCAAACGATTGAGCAGAATCAGCCATAGAAAATCCAACGCCATATTGGCAAAACACAAACTCCCACCAAATGGGTCCTTATATCGATAATAGCAAATACACAGGGTTAATTGAAAATCGCAAGTTCCTAAGATAAAATCTAAAAATATGCCTTTTTTAAAATTCAACAGTTTACTTTTGGTCTGTAGCCGTCTCCAGCAAGACCAAGAGATCAAAAATTTGGCAGACAAATATAAAATAGGATCAAAAAATGCCCTGGATTACTTCGAAATCTCCCCGCAAAAAAAACAGATATCAATAGACCAAATAAGAGAACTCAAAGGACATATTTACCAAAAACCGATAAAATCAAAAATAAAATTTGTAGTTGTCAAAGATGCGGATATGCTAACAATGGAAGCCCAGAATGCCCTTTTAAGACTTTTGGAAGAACCTCCTTCTCACGCAGTCATAGTTCTTGCAACACAAAGAAAGCAAAAACTGCTTCCGACAATAAGATCAAGGACGGTTGAAATTAACGTCAGTCTGAAAAAGAAAAGTTTGCCAAAAAACTTTGAATTTTCAGGCAATAATTTTGATGAGGCAATAACAATACTTTCTCAAATTGAAGATCCTAAAACCTGGATCGATCAGCAAATTGAAAAATTTTATCAAAGGCTGCTTGCGGAAGTTAACAAAAATAACCCGGATGAAATTGAAGCGATTTCAAAAAGAATAGAGGCTCTTTCGTATTCCAAAAAATTAATTGAGGCAAACGTTAATGCAAAATTCGCACTTTTCAACCTGGCGCTTCCTTAAAAGGACAAAACCGGAAACAGCCTCATTTTAGCTTGCTTCGCGAAGTTCGACTCTGCTACAATTATACGAATAGTAGTATCGGAAACTTTAACTAAGTCGTATCCCTACCTAATAATTTATTCTTATGCCGCGGATTTCTGACGAATCTTATACAGCCAAAGACATTCAGATTCTAGAGGGTTTAGAACCTGTAAGGAAAAGACCCGGAATGTATATCGGCTCAACCGATGTCAATGGCCTCCATGAACTGGTTAGGGAGATAATCGACAATTCCGCCGATGAAGCACTCGCGGGCTTTGCCCAAAATGTCTGGATGGCAATTGGCAAGGACAATAAAATTTCAGTAATTGATGACGGACGCGGCATACCGGTTGAACTCCACCCAAAAGTCAAAAAATCCACTCTCGAGGTCACCATGACAGTACTTCACGCCGGCGGAAAGTTTGGCAAAGGCGCCTACAAAGTTTCCGGCGGACTCCATGGAGTGGGCGCATCCGCAGTCAATGCCCTTTCTGAATGGATGAGAGTTGAGGTTCGACGTGACGGCAAAATCTATATGCAGGAATACAAGCGGGGGAAACCCCAGACAAAGGTCGAGCCAACCCAAAAAACCCAAATTCCGGATTTTATCCCTCCTCCCAAAACCGGTACCGCTACATTTTTCCTGCCTGACAAAACTATTTTCTCAACAACAATTGTTGATTTTAAAGCTATTGCCAAAAGAATCAAAGAAAGGGCTTATTTGGTAGCCGGCCTCTTCTTCCATCTTTATGACCTTAGGCAAGACACAGAAGTGCATTTTTACTTCGACGGCGGAATTGAATCTTTGGTGAAGCACTTAAATAAAGACAAAAATGTCATCAATTCCAAACTTTTTTACGCAAAAAAAGAAACCGACGGTGTTTTGGTGGAAGCCGCACTTCAGTACAACGACGGATACTCCGAAGCACTGGAGTCTTTTGCCAATGTAATCAACACTCAGGAAGGAGGAACCCACCTTACAGGCTTTAGAATGGCCCTGACACGGGGAGTCAACGACTATGCCAGAAAAAACGGCTACCTTAAAGAAAAGGAAGATAACCTAATCGGTGAGGACATGAGGGAAGGCTTAACTGCGGTTGTGGCAATCAAGATGAACTCCGAAAACCTGCAGTTTGAAGGCCAAACCAAGGGCAAGCTTGGGAACGCCGAAATTCAGCCCTTAGTTGCTGCGGCCGTTAAAGAAGGTTTGGATACTTATTTTGAGGAAAATCCCCAGGATGCCAGAAGGATCATGGAAAAGCTTATTCTGGCGGCCAAAGCAAGA
>Ga0209210_1001925_pt1 | contig 16197 bp, 13 predicted proteins | sample RifGroA1_FD_183991 | JGI IMG/M metagenome (GOLD analysis project Ga0209210, IMG submission 183991) | Contaminated groundwater microbial communities from Rifle, Colorado, USA - Rifle Groundwater A1 (SPAdes) (version 2) | ecosystem: Environmental > Aquatic > Deep subsurface > Groundwater >...
AAAATAATTGCCGAGGAACTTCCAAAAAGAAAAGACTACCGAGACCGCGTCACCATGACCATCGACCCTGTTACCGCCAAGGACTTTGACGACGCGCTCTCCTTGCGCGAACTCCACGACGGCAAGTACGAAGTCGGCATCCACATCGCCGACGCAAGTTTTTTTGCCGCGCCGGGCACCGCCATCGGAGAGGAGGCGCAAAAACGCGGAACCTCCGTCTATCTCGTCGACGCGACCATCCCCATGCTTCCGCACGCGCTCTCGGCCGGCATCGCATCGCTGATGCCCGACGAAGACCGGCTCGCCTTTTCGGCGGTATTTGTGTTGGACAAAAACGCCAACGTGCTGGAGCGTACCTTTACCAAGTCGGTTATCCGCTCCGACAAACGCTTTAGTTACGAAGAAGCGCAGGAGGTTTTGGACAAACAAAACGGGCCGTATTGCAAAGAGCTCAACGTGATGCTCAAACTCGCGACCATCATGCGCAAACAGCGCGCCGACGACGGCGCAGTCGACTTTGGCGACAACGAGGTGCGTTTTGAGTTGGACACAGACGGTAAACCGCTCTCGGTGACACGCAAGACCCGCATAGACACCAACTGGCTTATCGAGGAGTTTATGCTGCTCGCCAACCGCGAGGTCGCCATCTACATATCTAAACTCGCGGCAAAAGTGCCGGGCAGCAACATGGTGTTCCTCTACCGCATCCACGACGAACCGAAGGCCGACCGCATCGAGGAGCTGGCGACCTTTGTGCGCGCCATAGGCTATGAGTTTAATAAAAAAAAGAAGGGCAGTTACGGCGCTAAAGATATCCAAGGCCTGCTGCGCCAGATAGAGGGCAAGCCGGAGGCGGCGCTTATCCGCACGGCAACGCTGCGCTCGATGGCCAGGGCTATCTACTCGACTAAAAACATCGGGCACTTCGGGCTCTCGTTTACCCACTACACGCACTTTACCTCGCCGATACGCCGCTATCCTGACATGCTGGTGCACCGCATCCTCGCCGGCCACCTCGACGGCCACCCATTGACCAACAAAGAGTTCGGCGACCTCGAAAAGCTCTGCATCGCCGCGACGGGGCAGGAGGCCAAGGCTGTGCAAGCGGAGCGCGACTCCATCAAATACAAACTGGTTGAGTATATGACCGGCAAAGTCGGCCAGACATTTGACGCGGTCATTTCCGGCGTTACCGACTGGGGCTTATATGTGGAGGAAAAGAGTAGCTCGGCGGAGGGCTTGGTGCGCGTGCGCTCGATAGGCAACGACTTTTATAACTACTCGGCCAAAGAGTACGCGCTCATCGGCCAAAAAACGCAAAAAAAATACGCGCTCGGAGACTCCGTGCGCGTCAAACTGGTAGCGGCCGATATGTCGGCGCGCCAACTAGACTTTGAGCTCGCAGATTAGGACGCCAAATATTTCGGAATCGCTTCGGCGAGGATGTCGAGGGTTTTTTTGAACACGGCCGGATTTTCCTCCAGCAGAGTCATCCTGAACCCCTGCAAATGGGTGTTAAAGCCCGAGAGCGGCACGACGCACAATCCGTAGGCGGACATGAGGTAGTACGCAAAGCGCTTGTCGAGCTTGTACGGACCGAACGGCGCCACCGCCTTTTCCACAAAATCGCGGACAGCCGGATTTGAAACAGCGAGCGTTTGCGTTTTGGAAAGGCTCGCGTCGTCGAACGTCACTGTCATATAAAAAGCTCCCGAAGGTTTGACCACCGATACGCCGCCGATTTTGCGCAAAACCGCGTGCGCGGCATCAGCCCGCTTGCTGTAAGCATCGCGCCTGCTCTGGAGATACTCTTTGTAGCGGGAATCGGAAAGAATGTCCGGCAATACTTTTTGCGGCAGGGTGGTAGAGCACACCTCGAGCATTTTGGCGTCGTTTATAGACTTGATATAGCGGGCAAAGACCGGGTCGCTGTCTTTGTTATAGACCTCTATCCAACCGCACCGCGCGCCCGGCCACGGCACCTCCTTTGAGAGCCCGCGCATGATGATAGCCGGCACGCCGTCGAGCAGGCGCGAGAGCGGCACAAACGCGTCGGAGCCGTACTCGATGTTGGCGTATATTTCGTCAGAAATTAAAAATAGGTCGTGCTCCTTGGCGATGGCAACCATCTCTTTAAGCACGGCTTTTGGATATATCATGCCGGTCGGATTGTCTGGGTTGATGATAAGAATACCCGCGATTGACGCGTTGTATTTGACTTTGTTGCGCAGGTCGTTGATATCGGGCAGCCAGTTGCGCTTGTGATTGAGCTCGTAGGTAAGGTGGTAGGAGCCCGCGTGCGCCGCCTCGGCGGAAGAGTGCGTCGGGTACGCGGGAGAAGGGCCGATAACGCGCGCGTTCTCATTGAGGTTGGTGTACACCTTTGAGACCGCGTCTCCGAGCCCGTTGAAAAAAAGTATATCCTCCGGGTCCAGCGCCCCGTCCCCCGCCTCTTTGCGGTAGTTAGAAAGAAATTGGCGGGTCTCGAGCAAGCCCTTGGTCGGCGAGTATGCAAATGTTTTGTCGTCGGTGAGCGCCTTGGCTATAAGCTCTTTTATCCAAGCGGGAATCTTTTCGCCCTTGGCGACCGGATCGCCGATGTTCTCCCAAATAATATCGACTCCGAGCGCTTTGACCTGCATGCCGAACTCCACTATCTCGCGTATTTCGTACGAAAGCTCTTCTGCTCCGGAGTGGACTAGGTTAGTGCGCATACGATATACAATAATCCGGATTACTTGGCGACGGCAAGCGCCTCCTCAAATTTGACCGACAGGAGTTTGGAGGCGCCGTCGGCGCCCATGGTGATGCCGTAGAGCACGCCGGCGCGGGACATTGTCTCGCGGTTGTGGGTAATTAAAATCAACTGCGATTTGCGCGACAGTTTTTCTATCATGTCGCCGTAGCGCCGCGAGTTGGCCTCGTCGAGCGCGGCGTCCGTTTCGTCCAATATCAAAAACGGCGGCGGGTTGACCTGCGACATCGCAAAGATAAGCGCGATAGAGGTGAGCGCGCGCTCGCCGCCGCTGAGCATGTGCAGACCTTTGATGCGCTTGTGCGGCAGAGAGATATTTATTTCAATCCCCTCTTGTATTTCTACACTTTCTTCGTCATCCGCCGCTTCGGCTCTGAATTTTTGCTCTTTAATTATCTCCAATGACGCGGTGCCGCCGCCGAACATCAGCTTAAACAGCTCGCTGAACTCTTTGTTTATCAGGTCGATGCCGTCGTCGAAGCGCGTCTCGAGCGTCTTGGTCAGCTCATCTATTAAGGTGCGCAGAGAGGCGGCGCTTGCCTCCAGGTCGGCAAGCTCGCGCTCCAAAAACCGGTCGCGCTCCGCGGTTTCTTGATGCTCTTTGATAACCTCGCTGCTGTTGCCCAAGCCCGCTTCCTCCAAGCGGATTTTGAGCCGCTCTAGCTTGCGCCGGCGGTCCTCTTGAGCGGAGCGCGGTTCGTCCTCAAAGACAACTTCCGCCTTCTCATAGTCCGGCACACGCCCTATAAGCACGCTCGCCTCACGCAACTCCTCCTTAAAACGCGCCTCCTCTGCCGCAAAAACCTCCTCCCGTGCCCGCAGAGCCGCGAGAGCGGTCTCCAGTTCGCTGCGGCGCGCCATCGCGGCAAAGAGCTCGCGCTCCGCGTCGCGGCCGGCATCCTTCTCGCTCTCTATTTTTTTGCGCAGTGCGATGAGCTCTTTGTGCACGTGCTCCTCCTCGGTCTGCAGATTTTTTAGCTCATGCTCGAGCTTTTTCTTTTTTTCCTCCAAGTGCGCCGGGTCTTCGCGATGAGCGGCGGCTACAAGTTTTTGCAAAAATCCGCGCGCAAGCGCGATAAGCTCGGCGAGCCTTGAGCCTTCAGCCAGTTTTAAAATTTGTTCTCCGAAGTCGCGCGCCTCTGCAGCCGGCACGGTGCCGCCCGCCTCGCCCGCGATGCGGGCATGCGCGCGCAGCTCTCCCTCGATGCTCCCGAGTCCGCGGAGCATGGTCTCGCGCCGCCGCGCCGTATCGCGTCCGCGGCTCTCCAGCTCCATCAGCTCGCCGGTGCCGGCGTCATTTTTTTTGCTTAAGCTCGCGCGCAGGTGCTCTATCTTTTTACCCAGCTCGGCATGCTCGCTCTTCGGGCCGCGCTCTTCGTTAAGCACCGCGCGCTCCGTCTGCAGGTGGACACTCTCGCGCTTGAGGTACTCCGCGTAGGCCGCAGACAGGTCGTCGCGCAGTTTTTGCGCATCCTCTATTTTTTTAACCTGCGACGAAAGAAACTTAAGGTGCGGCGCAAGCTCGCGGCGCAGAGCCGCTACCTCGCGCATGTTCTCGCCCGTCTTGTCCAATTTGCGCTCGGCCTCCTCGCGCTTGTACAAAAAGGCGGTCAGGCCCAGCGCATCTTCTATCATCTCCCGGCGCTCGCGGGAGGAAGACGAAAGTATCCGGTCGGCTTCGCCCTGCGAAATAATGTGGTGCCCCGACGCGCCGATGTTAGCCTGGCTCAAAAGCTCGGACACATCGCGCAGGCGCACCTGCGAACCGTTTAAAAGATAATCGTTTATTCCCCCGCGATGCACGACGCGCTCGATAGACACCTCGTCAAAGTCTAAATTCAGCGCGCGGTCGGAATTGTCGAACATCAGCTTGACTCCCGCGCGCCCCGCCCGCGCCGATGTGCCGGAACCATTCCATATCAAATCCTCGCCGCGCTTGCCGCGCATGCTCTTCATCGACTGCTCGCCGAGCACAAAACGGAACGACTCCGCGATGTTGGACTTGCCCGAGCCGTTCGGGCCTACTATGGCGGTAATGGAGGTGCCGAAATCGAGCGCCGTTTTTTTGGCAAAAGACTTAAACCCCGATAGTTCTATCGATTTCAGCCGCATCCCCCTTATTATATAGCAACCATTCGACTCCGTTCAGGGTAAAGAAAAACGGCTCAATTGAGCCGTGGCACCACGTCAATGACCGGCATTTCGCCGCTCACATCTATCCTGTGGAATATATACGTGTCCTTCTTATTTAGGGTAAGCGTAAAGGCGGAATACTTCCTATTGTTGAGCTTTTCAATAACATAGGTCGGAAACTCAAACTCCACCTCAAGCATTTCACAATCATGAGCCTGAATAGAGGACCAAAAACGGACGATAACTATCTCCATCGCTATCCTCCTGTTTGCTGTGGTTTATAATATAGAGCGTCTGTTACCACTGTCGCACTACCACCCCTTTTTGTCGAGGGCTTCGCGCGCGGCGGACTGCTCGGCTTCTTGTTTTGATTTGCCGTCGCCCTCCGCCACCAGCGTGTCTTTGACGTACACGCCGACGATAAAGTGCTTGTCGTGGTCGGGGCCTGTCTCGCGTATCACCGCATAACTGGGCGTCACGCCGTCTACCTCCTGCACCTTTTCCTGCAGGGCCGATTTGGCGTCCTGCCAGAGGCGCTGTTTGACTATCTCGTCTATTTTAGGAAAGAGGTTCTTGTCGATAAACTTTTTGGCCTCGTCGTACCCTTGGTCGATATAAATCGCGCCGACCAGCGCCTCGAACGCGTTGGCGAGCAATATGTTGCGCGCTCGGCCGGTGTCCTTTGCCTCGCCGCGCGACAGCAGCAAGAAGTCGTTCATGCCGATTTTGTTAGCCACTTCGGCGCAAGTGACCGCGTTGACCAGCGCCGCGCGGTAGGCGGTCAGGTCGCCCTCGGCCTTTTCCGGATATTTTTCGTACAAAAAGTGCGTAGCAATAAGCTCGAGCACCGCGTCGCCCAAAAACTCGAGCCGCTCGTTGTGGCCGGCAACCTCGCCGCGGTGCTCGTTGAGGTATGAGCGGTGCGTAAAAGCCTGACGCAAAAGCGCCGGGTCGTTGAACTGCAGCCCGAGCTCGGACTGGAATGTATTAAAATCTTTCATGTTGTTTTTTATTTTGTCAGTTTTGCGACTGCTTTTTGTATAAGAGGAAGCATGTCTTCGTAGAAGTTCAGTTCGAGCGCGTCTTGGAGCCTAAACCAGCGCGCGTCGTCCAGCCCGCCCTTTTGCTCGAGCTTGACCTCGGCAAACGGCGACTCCGCCAAAAAGTACGTGACATGCTTGCGCTTTTTGCCGGTCGCAGGGTCGCTCGCGACGTACTCGTTCTCCCCTATCTTTTCGATAATTTTTATATCAAGGCCGAGCTCCTCTTTTATCTCGCGCACCGTGCCCTCCTCGGTCGTTTCGTTGGCTATCTCAGGCGCATCGCCGATTTTGCCCTTGCTCAATGTCCAGTGGCCGAAGATATCGTGCACCAGCGCCACGTAAACATCCTTGCCCTGCTTGGCATAGACAACCGCGCCGCCGAGGCGCTGGACCGGCATGTCCGCGTACGGTATATCCTTTTTCTTTTTTGAGACCTCGTCTTTGCCGGGCTCGCCGAGCTCCTTGTACACGGCGCCTAAGACGCCGTTAACAAAGCGGCCGGAATTCTCCCCGCCGAAGCTTTTGGCGAGCTCTATAGCCTCGTTGATGGCCACCTTGGCGGGCACCGCCGCGCGGTCGGCAAACAGCAGTTCATACAGCCCCAGCCGCAGTACGTTGCGGTCTATCGGCGCGATGCGCTCGAGCGGCCACTCGGGAGCGGCTTTAGTTATAACCAAATCGAGGTCGGTTTTCCGGCCGATTGCGCCGATGAGCAGAGCTTCCATAAAAGGAAGGTCGCCGGCGGCAGGTGCAAACTCAGCCACATTGCGGCGCAACGCGTCGCGGGCGCTGTCGGCAGGCAATGAACGGAAGTCCCACTCAAAGAGTGTTTGGAGAACGACTGAGCGTGAGAGGTGCCTGTTGGCCATGGTTATGTAAGAGAACGAACTGGTGAACCGGCGCTAACGATGCAAAACTCAAAGCCGAACTATGTGGCCGAACTACTTCGACGCCTGAGCTTTGTCTCCTTTCTTGGTGCCATCGGCACCTGTGTGCCGACTCTTAGACCGAGCCGACTTGGCCGCGGCCCTTGCCGCGAAGTCCGTAACCACCCTGCCACGGTAGCGGCCGCATGCGGCGCATGCGCGGTGTGACACCCGGGGAGCCCCGCACTCGCATACCGCGAGCTTTTGGGCCACGAGCGCGTGGTGCGAACGGCGGTTTGCCGTATGCGCACGCGTATGTCTCATCCTTACTACCATACTTTGTACCTTACCAAATAAGGCTAGAAAAGTAAAACCCCGCCCTGTGCAATGCATGGGCGGGGGTAGGTTAGGCGTGAGCTGGTGCAGACTCTTTCTCGGTGTACAGACCACAGGCAACGACATTGAACGGTACCGGTATCCAGCCTAGATATTTGCGTTTAGAGCAAATGACATGACCGGTTGCCGGACACACTGTGCACTTCTCCACGGCACACGATTCACAAAGGGGACTCTTCCCTTCTTTTTTTGCCTGTTTGATAGCCGCTCTCGCGATGATAGCGCATCGCTCGCGCGGCCATGGCTTTTTTGGCAAGTCTTCTTTCCCCACAACAAACTCCCTAAAGCCTATGTTTGTTTCTTTTACGCGGTTGCTACTAGCCGTCTGCTATTATGCCTCTCTTTCTACCGTTCTGCAATACGTGCGGCGGTGGATATCACAGAGGCCAAACCGGCTGATTGCCGCCATATGTTTTCTGGTGCCATAGCCTTTGTGCTGCTCAAAAAAGTATTCCGGATATTTTTTAGAAATTTTTTTCATAAACCGGTCGCGTTCAACCTTTGCCGCGACTGATGCCAGCGATATTTCCGGCTCGCTTTCGTCGCCGCGGATAATTGTTTTTTGTCTGTACTCTTTTGGAGCCCTCAGTAATCCGTCTAACAATATCTCTACTGTATGATGTTTCGGCGCCAACGTTCTCACTCCAAAATTTACCGCATGCGCTACAGATTTTGTAATCCCACTTTTATCAATAACTTTATGCGAAGAAAAGACTACGATATATCGTAGTCTTTTCGACTTGACCAATACCTGCATTTTTGCGTAAATCTCCTCTCTCTTTTTTTCTGAAAGTTTTTTTGAGTCCTTGAGGCCCGGAAAATGCCGGCCAAAATCGAACCCGGCCGAAACAGCCACCACCCCGACCGCAACCGGCCCCGCCAGGGGCCCCCGCCCCGCCTCATCAACCCCTATAATGACGCGCGCCATACCGTGAGTCTACCAAATCTCCTGTCCACATCTACCATATTCAATAATCTTCACGACCGTTATAAACTTTGGATATGGGAGTAGTTGAGACTGGGGCCAGAAAAGTTCGCCGCACGGGACAGGTTCAGAACGCTATTTTGACTACTTTATTAGTAGGAGGAATGATAGTTATTGGCGCTGCTCCCCGTTTAGACTTACTGAAATTGTTAGGAGCCCGCAAACGGAACCTTTACCGTCTCAAATACCAAATCAACGATACTCTGCTGCGCTTGGTTAGAAAAGGATTGGTGACTTTTGTTGAAAAAGATGGAAGGAAATTTGCCCGACTCACGCCAGCCGGCACAGAGCGACTTAGACTGGAACAACAAAAAGCCGCTCTCCTGCTCCAGAAAAACAAAAGGTGGGATAAGCGCTGGCGGGTGGTTATTTTTGATATACCGGAATACCGTCGAGGCACGCGCGATAAACTCCGGCTCACCATGCGAACTTCCGGTTTTTATCGCCTGCAAGATAGTGTGTGGCTCTATCCGTACGATTGCGAAGATTTTATGACGCTAGTCAAAGCCGACCTAAAAATAGGAAACGCCATACTTTATATGGTTGTGGAGAAAATAGAAAATGATGTAAAAATAAAAGAGGCTTTCAATCTATTATAAATTATAGGATATCCAAATATACTCACGACCGTTATGTACTTTGGATATTTATACCAGAGTCAAAGTACCATTCTATCTTAAATGGTTCAAGGGCAGGCCGGAGGAGTATACTCATTTCATGCCCGCGAAATTCGTACCCCTGCACGTACATTCGCACTACTCTTTGCTTAAGGCTCTGCCTAAAATACCGGAGCTGGTTGCCAAGGCAAAGGAGCAGGGATGCACCGCATTGGCACTGACCGACATCGACAATTTGTACGGCGCGATTGAGTTTTATAAAGAGTGCAAGTCGGCCGGCATCAAACCAATCATCGGGCTGGACGCAACAATGGAGGGCGGCGCGCGCAAGCTCCTGTACGCCGCCGACCAGAGCGGCTACAAAAACCTGCTGGCGCTCGTGACAAAATCGCACCTTACGGACGCGCAGGGCACGCCTATTACGCAAGCGATGCTGGACGAGCACTCGCTCGGGCTTGTTATAGTCGACCCGAAAGACCCTACGATAGCGCTGCCGGAAATATATTATCTCGAGCCTGACGACCGCCGCGCATGGGAGGTGATGCGCGCGATAGAAAACCGCGGCCCGCAGGACGGCAATGTAGCCGGGGAAGATGAGGCGTACTTTTTCCCCGCCGCTGCCGCTATTGCTAAAAAATACACGCAGGAACAGATAGAAAAGACGTCCGCAATCGCCGGACAATGCAGCTTGGAGCTCGAGTTGGGCAAATGGGTGTTCCCCAACTTCCCCATTCCGGCCGGCTCTACCTACAACGACGAACTGCGCATACTTATAGAGGAAGGAATAAAAAGACGTTTTATCGCCGCGACTCCCGAAGTGCGCGAGCGCATCGAGTATGAGTACAACATCATCACCACCAAAGGCTATGCGCCGTACTTTCTTGTCGTCGCCGACCTGCTCGCCTTCGCACGTAAAAACGGCATACTGACCACCATCCGCGGCTCGGTTGCCGGCTCGCTTGTCACCTACGTCACCGGCATTACGAACGTAAACCCGCTCGAGTACAAACTCCCCTTTGAGCGCTTTCTCAACCCTGAGCGCCCCTCTGCCCCGGACATCGACATGGACTTTGCCGACAACCGGCGCGATGAGGTTATCGAGTACGCCAAAAATAAGTACGGCGCGGACAACGTCGCGCAGATAGGAACCTTCGGCACGATGCTGGCGCGCGGCGTCGTACGCGACGCGCGCGCTGGGCTACGCCTACGGCATCGGCGACCGTATCGCCAAGGAAATCCCGTTCGGCTCGCAGGGCTTCCCCATGACGCTCGAGCGCGCATTGGAGGAAAACCCGGAGCTTAAAAAAATCTACGACAACGAGGATGACGCCAAAGAAATAATCGACCTCGGCCGGAAAATAGAAGGCTGCGCGCGCCACGTCGGCGTGCACGCGGCGGGAGTTGTTATGTCGCCCACCCCGCTGGTTGACTACTCGCCGCTGCAGCTGGACCCGAAGGGCGGAAAAATAATCACCCAGTACGACATGTACTCGATAGAGGAAGCGGGGCTTTTAAAGTTCGACTTCCTCGGCATACGCAACTTAGCCATTTTGGCCGACGCGGTGCGGATTGTGGAGAAGACCCGCGGCATGAAGGTGGATATAGAAAACGTGCCCGTCGACGACAAACAAACATTTGAGATGCTGGCGCGCGGCGAGACCGAAGGAACCTTCCAATTGAACGGCGCCGGCATGACCCGCTACCTCAAAGAGCTTAAACCGACGTCGATACACGACATCAACGCGATGGTGGCGCTCTTCCGCCCCGGCCCCATGGAGACAATCCCCATGTACATCGAGCGCAAGCACAATCCGGCGCTTATCCATTACCTCGACCCGCGGATGAAGGAGTACCTCGACTTTTCCTACGGAGTGATTGTCTACCAAGATGACGTTCTGCTGACTGCAATTAAACTCGCCGGATACAGTTGGCTCGGCGCCGACATTCTGCGCAAGGCCATGGGCAAAAAAATCCCCAAGGTCATGCAGGCCGAAAAAGAAAAATTGATTAAGGGCTTTATCGATTACGGCAAACTGACGCCAACACTGGCGGAAAAGTTATGGAAGCTCATCGAGCCGTTTGCCGCATACGGGTTTAACAAAGCGCACGCGGCAAGCTACGGCAAAGTGTCCTATCAAACCGCGTACATGAAGGCCAACTTCCCCGTCGAGTACATGGCGGCGGTTCTCACCGCCGAGTCCGGCGACGTCGACACGGTGGGCATCATGGTCGCCGAATGCAAGCGCATCGGCATCCCGGTCTTGCCGCCGGATGTCAACGAAAGTTTCGGCGACTTTACCGTGCTGCTCGGCGCCACTAAAGAGCGCACCGAAAAGGCGGCCGCGCTCGCCGCGGGAGTGTCGGAAGACTCGATACGCTTCGGACTCAACTCTATTAAAAACTTCGGCCGGGGCGTCGCGGAAGCGATAATTACCGAGCGCAAAAAAGGCGGGCGGTACATTTCGTTATCCGACTTTCTGCGGCGCGTCACCGACCAGAACCTGAACAAAAAAGGGCTGGAGAGTCTGATTATGTGCGGCGCGCTCGATAGCTTAGGCGAACGGGGGCAAATGCTCGCGTCTATCGAACTCCTGCTCGAGTATCACCGCGGCCAAAAAGGAGGCTCGAGCGACTCTTTGTTTGCAAGCTTGGGCGGCTCAAGCGATATCGTCTTACCGGCGGCCCCGCCGGCGCCGCTCGGAGAGAAGCTAAAATGGGAAAAAGAGCTCCTCGGGTTGTATGTATCGGGACATCCGCTCGACCAATACAAAGAAAAACTGAAGAAACGCTCCATGAGCATCGGCGAGATTAAAACCAAGATAATGCCGGGTGCGACCACCGTTGCCGCCGGCATGGTGGAGGACGTGCGCGTGATACTCACCAAAAGCGGCGACCAGATGGCGTTTATTAAGCTTATGGACGAAACCGGCTCAATCGAGGCGGTCATCTTTCCAAAAAGTTTTGTCGAGTTTAAAAATATTTTAAAACCCGAGAGCTGTATAGCCATCAAAGGCCGGCTCTCCAACCGCAACGGCGAGCTGTCTTTGGTTGCAGAGGCCCTAAAAGCGTTGTAGAATAGGCGAGGACTTGAACCACGGGAGACAACATGACGGTCACAAACTTAATACCGCCTATGGCGGATAAGCTTCGGCGAGAGTTTGAAAAGCTCGTCGAAGCAGGACGACAAGGCCACACCGGCGATATCGTCGCCCGTGAGGATATTAACTTTTCCGCCGCGATGACGGATGGGTTGCCGGACGGACCGCTGCCGGCAAACGCCACCAATCAGAAGTAACGCAATCCCCCGCCTCGGCGGGGATTTTTTTTATCCAAAAATAAGGTACTATGGGGAAATTATGGAAGAGCGCGATCACAGAATCATCGGCAAAGAGCTTGACCTCTTTACCTTCTCCGACCTTGTCGGCCCCGGGCTCCCGCTCTGGACGCCAAAGGGCACTGTACTGCGCTCCGAGCTCGACGCGTTTGTATGGGAGCTAAGAGCGGCCTACGGCTACGAGCGCGTCACCATCCCCCATATCACCAAAAAAGACCTGTACGAAAAGAGCGGACACTGGGACAAGTTTTCCGACGAGCTCTTCCGTATTACCTCGCGCGAGGGCAAGGAGTACGCACTCAAACCGATGAACTGCCCGCACCATACGCAGATATTCGACCGGCATCCGCACTCATACCGCCAGATGCCGCAGCGCTACGCCGAGACAACCATGGTGTACCGCGACGAGCAATCCGGCGAGCTCGGCGGGCTTACCCGCGTACTTTCTATCACGCAGGACGACAGCCACGTCTTTTGCCGCACGAGCCAGATACAGGAAGAGTTTCTGAAAATTTGGGACATCATAGACACGTTTTATAAAACCTTCGGCTTTTCTTTGCGCGTGCGGCTCTCCTTCCGCGACCCGGCAACTCCGGAAAAATATCTGGGTACAAAAGAAATCTGGGACAAAGCGGAGAGCGAGCTGCACGAGATAGCCAAGCAACGCGGCGCCGACTACTTTGAGGGCCCCGGCGAAGCCGCGCTCTACGGACCTAAGCTCGACTTTATGGCGGCAAACGCCGCCGGCAGGGAGTGGCAGGTAGCGACCATACAACTGGACATGAACATCCCCGAGCGTTTCGACCTGACCTGCATTAACGAAAAGGGAGAGAAAGAGCGCATCGTGATGATACACTCGGCTATCACCGGCTCGCTCGAGCGCTGCGCGGCGGTGCTTATCGAGCACTACGACGGTGCCTTCCCTACCTGGCTCGCGCCGGTGCAGGCGCGCGTGCTCCCTATCGGCGAAGCGCATCAGGAATTCTCAAGGACTACCCTTGAGAAATTGAAAGAGGCGGGAATACGCGCGGAGCTCGACGACAGCAACGAAAGCCTGGGCAAAAAGATCCGCGACGCCAAAAAAATGAAAGTCCCCTACCTGCTGGTGATAGGCGATGCTGAAGTCGCCGCCGGCACCGCGACACTGGAGGGCCGGAACGGAAAAGTCGGAGCCCTTGCGGTCTCCGACATAATCCAAAAACTAAAGGAGGAAATTACTTCGCGCGGCTGATCTGGCCGAGGATAAACGGGTCGATACCCGCGAGTTTCGGAGCGAAATTCTGCCGGACAAAAGTCTGGCCCGCCGGAGTCGCCCGAAGGGCGCCGGAGGACGGGAGATCCGAGGACTTTTGGGCGGTGGAATTTTGCGGAGATCCCGTAAACCACGCGGCGATTTTGTTTTGTATTTTCTTGACCACGATCAAGTACGCGGCAAGGAGGCACCACAGCACCAGGAAGCCCCAGTACAATGCCGTGCCGACAGGCCCGAGCTCCAGCCCGGTGTATGGCACCGCCGCGAGCGTTACGTACGGAGTATTGTTGTAGGCGATAGGGCGCTGCGCCGGGTAGTAAGTCGGGGTGTAAACCGGGGCCGGCTGGGTGTAGACCGGCGGCTGTTGCGCGTAGACAATCGTCTGCGGAGCCGGGTTGTTGGTCACGATAGTGGTCGGAGCGTTGAATATTGAGTGGTCGTCCCAGTAGGAGTTGCAGGAGTTGACCGCCGTGCAGGTTTCCGAAGGAGCGTATGTATACGTATTGCCGTTGTCCCAAATATTGGTATTAGACGGAGACGTGTACTGCGGCTGATAGGCGTATCCGGGAGCCTGGCGGTACGAAGAGCCGCCCATGGTCGAACCTCCGGTAAACCCGCCGCCGTAGCTGTACCCGCCGCCGTACGATCCGGTGTCGTAAGAATAAGAGTCAGGCCATACACCCATGTCGCTATCGGAATCGGGCCATACACCCATGTCTCCCCCGTCAAAAACTTCATCCGGCCATACTCCCATAAGTTCATCGTCAGCCGCGTGCGCCTTAGGCGCTATAGCAAACGATACCGCAACCAAAAGAAGCGTCGCGATAGCGATGCTGATGTTACGAAAAGCGTTGTTGATAATACTATTCATATAATTTTCTTTTCCTACACTAATAATCTCAATACCCACGCTCCGGGCTCAAAATAATTATATTGAGCTCAGAGTACGAAAATTGAAAAAATAGTCCGCGGGACACTCTCTTTTTTAAGAGAGTGTCCCGCAAACCAAGTCAAACCTATCGGCGAAGATCGCCGCACCAAGCGTTGCCGGGGTTTTCCGGCAAGCCCGTACGCGCGTTGCAGCGGAAATGCGGAGCCGTAACCCCAACCGGGCGCTTTATGACACGCGCCGGTTTGCGATGAAGCCAAGGTTCGTTGTCGCGGACTGCTCCGCGGGAACTAACACCGGCGTACTGAACGCGCCCGCCACAGCTCTGCATCACGCGCGCCCGGAAGCTTACGCGATCGCCGAACCGCATGAACGCGGCATGCGCCTGCTGACGCTGCGCGCCGGCCACTTGGATAGTGGTCGAACATATGCGCATAGACTCGCGGTACCGGCACTCGCCGTCGCAGCGGTCCCACGGAACATCGGCGACTTCGACCTCGTCCGGCTCTTCGGCCGGAACGGCAGTCTGCATCATCGGCCGGTTGGGGCCGAACGAAAGTCCGACATTGGCACCGGCACAGCTGGCAGTAATCGCGCCCAGGGCCAGGATGGCCATGGCGGTAGTCAGCGTACGGGTGAGGCTCATGGCCATCTCCTGTTGGTGGACTTTGGAACTTTGTAGCTGGGGCGAGTCTATAACTCTATTAAACTTTTGTCAAGGGTCACGGCGGCTATCAAACTATACCCCCTAGATTGTGTAGGAACCCTGAAGTTCCGCCACAACCACAAAGCGGTCTGTCTTTTTGCCGAACGAATCGCACGTAACCAGCGTAAGGAACTTACCTGTTGCAGGAAGTTCTACCACATCCTCGGTCGCGTTCGCAAGCCGCGCGCTTGTGACCGCGTAGCGGTACTCGGTTGTGGCGGAATAGACGCTCACAATCTCCCCCTCCTTAAGTTTTTGTATGCCGTTAAATGCTTTGTAGTTTTGGTTGCGCACAATAGGCAAATAGCTGGAGTGTCCGAAGATAAGCACCGTGCCCTCCTCGCCGAGCCGCGCCGATGTCGGGTAGCGCACCGTGCCGTCGAGCAAAGCTTTATCAAGAGTATCGACATCGGTAGCGTCCGGGTTGGCAACCGTTTTATCAAGCCCGATAGATTTGGCGACAATGCGTACCGGCATTTCTGGGTTCGCAGAATCCCTCACAAAAGGTCCTCGGGTCGGCTCCGCCTCAACCAGACCATTTTGCTCAGGATTCTGCAAACCCACTGGCTCAGGCAGCATATCCACTCCTGCCAGAAACGTAAAAGACAGCGCAAAAAGCGCCACAAAGGTAAACGCGAAGGCCGTGGACTGTTTAGCCATGGAATGTAGTGTACCACATTTTCTAACAGGGTCAACCCCGTTAGAAAAAACATCCAGAAGTAGTACTTAGCAAAACAACACTTTTCTAACGGGGTCAACTTGCATACTTGACAAATAAATGGCATGATGCTACCCTTGTAAACACATTATATGACCGCCAAAAATACATTCCAGGACAACGCCATCCGCGTCATATCCGTTATAGGCCTTATTGCCGTGCTTTTGCTCGGCGCGTGGGGCATTATCCAACTCGCCTTTTTTATCCCCACCTTCCTCGGCAACATCGGCGGCTCTATAGCCCCCAAAACCGAAACGGCTAAAATAGCAACCACTACTACGCAGACTCCGGCGGTTGTCGCTCCGGTGCAGGAGGTTCAAAAGCCGGTTGTAAAAAAGCCGGCCGCCAAACCCGCCGCTACCTATGTCGCCAGCGCGAAACCGCGCCCCGCTCTCTACGGCTACCCGGACCTGCAGGTACGCATGCTCGGCAACCAAAACGCCGTGTATGCCGGCGGACAGGTCTCTATACAATTTGTTATTGAAAACGTCGGCACCAACATG
>Ga0209210_1001930_pt1 | contig 16164 bp, 13 predicted proteins | sample RifGroA1_FD_183991 | JGI IMG/M metagenome (GOLD analysis project Ga0209210, IMG submission 183991) | Contaminated groundwater microbial communities from Rifle, Colorado, USA - Rifle Groundwater A1 (SPAdes) (version 2) | ecosystem: Environmental > Aquatic > Deep subsurface > Groundwater >...
GCGCTCATCGCCGCGCAAGGAGACACCTTGGCAAGCCAAGGAGTCACCTTGGCGGCGCTCTCCGACATCAACTCCCTGGTCGCCAATTCGACAAGCTCATGGCAAGCCGCAATTGCTGCAATCGCCTCCTCCACTCCCGCCTTGCAGGGAGTCATGACCGGCTCCATCATCCCAAGCACCGACAACACCTACGCCATCGGCTCTCCAACCAACCGCCTCTCATATATATACGCCAACAGGGTAATGGCAGGCGACCTGGGCTTTAGCGAAACCGCCAACCCCGCCGGCCTCCCATCGCACACCTTTACCGTCGGCGACATGGTCGTGCTCAAGGTCTCCTCCACCGGAGTAGCCTGCACCCAGCATGCAGACTCCGGCACCTGTACGGTGCCGGTCGACCTCGGCACCGCGCTTGGCGCGCACAACTACGGAGCAAGCGCGCTGTACTTTAACACCACCGGAGGCGTCGGCGTGGGCGTCGCTTCCTCTACCGGAGCATTGCGCGCACAGCTCGATGTCCGCAAGGCCTCGACCGGCGACACCCGCCTCATCTCGCTCAACAACGCCTCCGCGACCGGCAACCTCTACTACCAGCAATACATCGGCACGGGCGGCGAGCTGGTGTTCTCCTCCAACGACGACAGCCAGGGCACCCGCATCACCAACAGCCGCCCGGTGTGGAACATGACCATGGCGGGAGTCAACGACTACTTTGACATCAGCCACGCGGCAAGCGGCTCGGGCGCGTTTGCTACGACCTCAACCTTGCGCATCACCAGCGCGGGCAATATCGGCATCGGCACCACCACGCCGGGCCAACTGCTCTCGGTTGCTGGCGACATCTTGGGCAACCGCATCATCGGCTCCAACTTTATCTCCACCTCCACCACATCCTCCACCTTCCCGTTTGCATCATCAACCGCGCTCACAGTCAGTGGCACGGGCTACTTTGGCACGGCAAGCACCTCGGTGTTGACTGTAAGCACCAACGCGACCGTCGGCGGCACGCTCAGCGTGACCGGAGCGACCACCCTCGCAACTTCTCTCTCCGGCCTTTTGCAGGGAGCTTCGGGAGTCGTCTCGGCAATCACCGGCACGGCAGGCCAGTTCCCGTATTACAACGGTACGAACACACTGCTCGCGACATCATCCGTCTTCCTCGCGACGAGCGGGAATGTGGGGATTGGGACAGCGAGTCCGCAAAAGAAACTTGAGTTGGATGGGGGTTCGAACACTGACACGTATCTTCGCATTGGCAGCGGGACGCAGTCTTCAGCATTTACCTATGACATAGGACGTGAGGCATCCACAGGGTATCTCAAACTGTATGGCGGCCAAACGGGTGCCAATGGATTCATATTTACCGGCGTAGACGGCGAACGAATGCGCATTGACACTGCAGGCAACGTCGGCATCGGGACGACGAGTCCACAAGTTAAGCTGGAAGTGAACGGGGATGGGCGTTTCGATGATTCTGCTGGTGCCGATTCGTTTATCGGTATGTATTCAAGTGGTAATCCGATTGGCTATCTTATCGGTGATGTATCGAATGATAATTTAGTGCTTCGTCACGACAGTGTTGGGGGAGATAACCAACTAGTACTTGCATCAACCGGCAACGTCGGCATCGGGAACACAAGTCCCGGGGCGAAGTTGCATGTTGATGATGGTACTGCCGCTTCTGTATCAGGCGCAGTCTTGCTGAGGCTTGAGTCCGAGTATTCGGCTACGGCAGGTACGGGCGGCATCATTAACTTTACGGATAGTTCCAACAATATTCTTGGGCAAATAAGAAGTCTCGCCGAGAGCAGCGGGAACGTCGGGATGTCTTTTGGTACGTACAATTCCAGCTTTAGCGAAAAGGTGCGTATTAATGCATCCGGCAACGTCGGCATCGGGACGGTGAGTCCGGCGGCACTTCTGACGGTAGGTGCTTTGACCGAGACACAAGCGGCCACTAATTCTGGAAAACTTAAGATAAACGGACCGACCGATACATCATTAGAGTCCGTCGGCGGAATAGAGATGACCAATGCTACTGACGGTTATGGTGTAAAAATTCAAAACCTATCGGCCGGTGGTGCCAACCTTGTTTTCGCCGGTAGGCAGAATTCTACGACTTGGTCGGAATATATGCGCATCCAAGCAAACGGCAACGTCGGCATCGGGACGACGACGCCGGACACAAAACTGTCGGTAGTTGGGACAGGGTTTGCCGGTATTTCTTTAGGACGGCGCCCCGACGCTCTTGAGGCCAGCACTCAGCTTTACTTCGATTCGTCAACCTCCGGATACTTAATTAGAAACGACTCAGGCAAGCTAAACTTTAACTCCGGCTCGGTCGTCGGTTCTGGCTTGGGTACGGTGAGGATGGTGTTGGACGCCTCCGGCAACGTCGGCATCGGGACGACAGTTCCCGAGTCAAAAACACAAATAACCGGCGGCGGGCTGTGCGTGGGCTCGGATGCCAACTGCAATACCGACAACAACACCGAGGGCACCATCTACTCTTCCAACACGGCGATGACCGTGTACGACGTCGCCGAGAATTACCCGACACGGGACCTTGGCGTGGGCCCTGCCGACATTGTCGCGCTGGATACGGAGCTCGGCGTGTTTGTGAGGAAGGCCCGTTCGACAAGCTCAGGGCAGGCAACCGACCGGGTACTGGGCGTGATTTCAGAAAAGCCCGCAGTCCTCCTCGGAGGATTTAACGGCGCGCAATTCAAGGAGGAGCGGCAGGTCGCCGTCGGGCTCTCCGGCCGTATTCCGGTCAAAATCTCGCTTGAGGGCGGCGACATCGCGATAGGCGACCAATTGAGCCTCTCCTCCACACCGGGTGTCGCCAAAAAGGCTGCGGACGGGGAGCAGACGATAGGGTATGCGTTGGAGGGGTGGAATCAGGAAACGGCTCAACAGGCCGGCAACGTCGGCACGGGGACGGTTATGTTCTTCATTCATAATGAGGTAAAGGCGCCTGCCGTCAAAAATCTCTCTGTTACGGAAATTGTCGATGGCAACCTCGCCTCGGCATCTCAGGCGCTCAAAAACGCCGTCATGGGCCTCGGCAGTGTCGTCGTACGGGCCTTTAACGGAGCCATATACGCCGCTTCCGGCATATTCGACAAAGTATTTGCCGCGGAGATACACACCGACCAACTCTGCCTTTCCGACAACAGCGGCGAGACCTGCGTGACCAAAACCCAGTTGGATGATTTGCTCAACGGGCAGGCGGCAAGCGTTGCAACATCGGGCTCGGACACCGTCTCAACGGCCGGCAATATCGGCACGGGGCCGTCCTTGTCCGTCAACGGCAATAATCCCTCCACCATCGATGTCGGCGCCGTGTACAGCGATTTAGGGGCTACTATTACCGGCCCCTCTGATGCTCTAAACCTCGGCGTGTACGCCTCGGTCGACGGCGCCGCTACCACCAGCCAAAGCGGCGTGCAGATAGACACCTCGGCGCCCGGTACCCACTATGTGCGCTACTTCGCGATAGACCAAAACGGCCTCATCGGCGAGGCAACCCGCACGGTCATAGTGGGCGAGGGGGCTGTAAGTCTGACTTACAGCACCTCGACTGTCATAGCTACAAGTACTCCAATCATTACTGATACTTTCGCAACCAGTACAACTACGGTTATTGATACTACGGCTTCGAGCACACCCACGGACACGGTCTCAACGGATAGCAACTTCGGCACCGGGGCGACCACCACAGCAACATCAACAACACCGTAATTGTGTATCACGGATAGCAAGGTAAATGCCAAAAAAAGCGGAAACCCGTGCGTTTTGGAGCGGTGCAGCCCGTGATATGATATACTGCAAGTATGAAAAAAGTAGAGCAAATCTACCGGTTTCCTGTTGTCATTGAACGCGATAGCGACGGTTACTTTGCCATGTGCCCGGACCTTCAGGGATGTTACAGCCAGGGCGCTACCTACGAAGACGTGTTCGAGAATATTACCGCCGCAATCCGGCTCCATGTTGAGGACCGAAAAGCGGAACATGAAGAGGTAAACCAATCGAGCTCGGTATCAATTTCTACGGTCGAGGTGTCGGTTGTATAAAAGCGAGTATGGCAAAACTGCCGCGAGTCACTGCAAAGGAAATAATTTCAGTACTGCAAAAATGCGGGTTTGTATTGTCGCGGCAAGACGGTAGTCATCAAATCTACAAGAACGCCGCAGGCAAGCGAGCGACGGTTCCGGTGCATGCGTCAAAAATTCTGCACCCGAAAGTGTTAAAAAGTATTCTCAAAGACGCGGAGTTGTCACCGGAGATGCTCCGTAGATTTTTATAAAAAAGTTTGCCCCCGCGCAAGCGGGGGTGAGGCCGAAGCCAACTGTTCCCATAGTGTAGGCGAACCAAAATAAAAGTCAAGTACAATACCATGGACAGCTTTTTTAAGAGATTGGTAGGACTCGCTGCCGGCATTGCCGGTGATAAAGCAGGCCCTGACGGGACTTCGGCCCAAGGCGAAGTCAAAATCGGCACGGGGGCGGGTCAATTTCGGCAGCGGGACGCTGAATCCTGCCCCTACTGCGAGTCTAAAAATTTCGTCAAGCGCGGCACCCGCAAAAATGTGCATCAAGTCGTCCAGCTTTACCTGTGCCGCAACCCCGACTGCGGCAAGACCTTTACCGCGCAAGACGTCAAAGGCAAGCACTTTCCACTCAATGTCGTTATCGAGGGTATGAGCTACTACAACCTCGGCTGCACCTTCGAGCAATCCTGCGCGATATTGCACAAAAAGTTCGGCGTCAATCCTGAACCGGCAACCCTGTCATCGTGGGTCGAAGAGCATAAAAGCCTCTGCCGCTTCGAGCGCCTGCGCCCGTACGCGACCAAGATGTACAAGCCCAAGGACATGGTCGAGGTTGTTTCGATGGCGCACCGCCAGCTCTACCGCTTCCGCTATCATCGCGCCAAGACCCGCCTCATGCTCGAGGAGTTTGGCAACCGCAATTTAAAACGACTGAAGGAGTATCTGGACGCGGTTTCCTCCGAGACGCCGCACCAATATTTTGCCGAGGGCGGGCGCATGAGCGATGTCCGGAGCAAGTTCGACACCGCCGACATGATAGTTAAAAGCAAAACCAACTATGCCAACCGGCTCGCGGCGTTTGTACTCCAAGCCACCCCAGACAACAAGGCGCGGCACGAGGCGGTACAGCGTTTTTTCCTCGCCAATGATAGCGTGACGGTCGCGACCGAGGTGCCGGTATACATCCGCCGGGAGGACGTGGCGCATATGGAGCAAGTACTCGATTTTAAAATATCGGATAGCGGTTTGGTGCGGTTTAAGGGTGGGAAGCAGGAGGAGCAGCTGCCGCGGCTCTTAACGGGACATATCGACCTTGTGCAAATTAGGAATGGCCAGGTATATATTTTGGATTACAAGCCCGGCGCGTCCAAAGAGCGTCCGATAGAACAGCTCACCTGGTACGCGCTCGCGCTCTCGCGGCTCACCGGCCTGCGCCTGTTCGAGTTTACCTGCGCGTGGTTTGATGAGAAAGATTACTACCAATTTTATCCATTGCATGTGGTTAAAAAGTTGCAAAGCAAGGCAAAAAATCCGCGCAAGCGCATCGTGCATTTCAAAGACGGCACAAAAGCGGTCGTGCCGCGCGTGGCGCCGGAAAAAGTGACTGTAATATAAGGTATGGTGTACTACAAAAAATCGTTCACACCAAAAAAGCCGGTAAAAACCTTCCGCGACCTTGATGTATATCAAAAGCCGCTCGAGTGCGCGGTGCTGATATCCAAAGACATCGCGCCGCAACTGGTAAAAAATAAATATCCGTACGCCGAGCGGATGACCGACTGCGCGATGGCGGTTCCGCTTCTGGTCGCCGAGGCGCACTCTCTGCGGTTTGCCGACTTTGCGCTCGGGGTGGGGTATCTGGAAAAGGCGATGTCCGCGTCCAACAAAATGGTCGTCTATCTCGAGCACGCCAAAGGCCTGTGCGGCTCCAAGTTTGACACCGGCCTCATCGACGACCTCATCCTGCGCTACACGCTCGTCCGCACCAAGATGTTCCATCTGGAAAAGTCGTGGAAGAAGTTCCGCACCGAGTACGGCGACGACAAAACCGGCAAGGGCAAGGGCGATTTTAAGTATTAATTATATGACTCACACCGCTATTATAAAAAAATTTAGCATTGTCGCGCTTGTTTTTGTTATATTTTGTACCGTCGCGCCGCCGGCGCATGCCGCGGACCCGCTGTCGGTTACGCTAAGTCCGGCCGCGGCCGTCAATATCGGCACCACCGGCACGGGGTGGTCGGCTTCGACCGTCGCCCGCGCGCTTTTGGTCGACGGCAGCGAGACCAATCTTACCAACGCTCTGCCGGCAAACGGCGCCAGCATGTTGTTGGTGCTTACCGGATTCAATTTCGACATTCCCGCCGGCGCGACCATTGCAGGCATTGCCGTCTCGGTGACGCGCCGCAGCACGTCGAGCTCGGGCGCGTTCGTCCGCGACGCCGCAATCGAGCTGGTCGGCGGTTTCGGAACCTCGTCCTCTCTCGCGGCGGCGGACGCGTGGCCCGCGACGCTCGCGGCGGCGGCATACGGCGGCCCCTCGGCTCTTTGGGGCGCGAGTTTTACTCCCGCCGATGTCAACGCCCACGTCGACGGCGCAACCGTGACCGTCTACTACTACGAGGCGGACACGACCCCGCCATCCATTGCCGCCGCGCCGGACTTGCCGGGCAATGAGGCGACAAGTTCCGCGGGCGCGGTGGTAACTTTTAGCCTCCCGTCCGCGAGCGATGAGGGCGGCATCGCGAGCGAGTCGTGCAATCCTGCGTCTGGCTCGACCTTTGCGCTGGGCTCGACGACGGTCACGTGCACGGCAGTGGACCCGGCCGGCAACAGCGCGAGCGCGCATTTTGACATCGGTGTCGTCGAGCGTCCCGTTGCCGAAATTGTCGATGCCGTTGAGCCTAAGTCCCAAGAGGGACAAGAGGAAAACGCCGCGCAAGCGTCTGGCAATGTCGGCAGCGGGTCGAACGGCGCACCGGTCGGACTCTTTGGCATTGTTAACACCATCGTCCCAGTAGGGAACGCCGAACAAACGGCCGGCAACGCAGGCATCGGGACGGGCGGCGAGGTTTTAGGTGCGCAGACATACCGGTTCACCGAAGCGCAGATAAACGCCCTCTTGGAATTCCTGCGAGCTTTCGGCGTCGATTCCGCATTGGTAGACGCTCTCGGCAAAGCACTCCGCATCACCGCCACCTCCACAACCCCGTAAAATACGAAATATGGTATAGTGGGAGTATGAAAGTCGAATTTGAAAAAGAGCAAGACGGCCGTTGGATTGCCGAGGTGCCAAAATTGCCCGGGGTTATGGCGTATGGCAAAACTAAACAGGAAGCGCAGCGCAAGGTGTATGCCATTGCACTACGAACACTTGCTTATGTCGTAGAAAAAGGGAGTATTCCGGTTTCAGTATCGCGCCTATTTGATTATGGAGTGGCGAGCCGCTAAAGCGTCTAAAGTGCTTAAGGCACTCTTATACTGCGGCTGGAGCATCAAACGACAAAAAGCTTCTCACAGGATTCTTTCCAGACATGGATGGTCGGATTACACTTTTGCGTTTCATGACCGCGAGGAAATCGGCCCGCGCATGTTGGCGCGCATTGCAAAACACACAGGGCTTACACCCGAAGATTTTTAGCGACCTGGGCGCCAAGCGATCTAACAACGATAGTGTAGAATGATTATATGAGCGTAAGGATTGCGATAAACGGTTTTGGGAGGATAGGCCGCGCGCTCCTGCGCGCGGCCGTACACGAGCCCGATGTGGACATTGTCGCCATCAACGACCTCGGCGACCTTAACAATCTTGCTTACCTTTTGGCGCACGACTCGGTGTACGGAGCCTTTCCCGGCCAGGTGTCAGCAGGCTCCGGCGAGCTTATCGTCGGCGCCAAGCATATAAAGGTATTGGCCCAAATGGATCCAGCCAAACTGCCGTGGAAGGATATCGGCATCGACGTGGCGGTCGAGTCGACCGGCGTTTTCGATAGTTTTGAAAAAGCGCGTGCGCATATTACCGCCGGCGCGCGCAAGGTGGTTATCTCGGCGCCGGTCAAAGATGTTGCTCCCGGCTCCGCAACGGTGCTGATGGGCGTCAACGAGGAAAAACTGCAGACCTGCGATGTCACCTCCAACGCATCGTGCACAACCAACTCCGCCTCGCCGATTATCGCGATTTTGGACAAGGCGCTGGGGATTGATAAGGCACTGCTCAACACCGTGCACGCCTACACGGCGACGCAGTCATTGGTCGATAGCCCTGTGCGCGGGAGCGACCTGCGCCGCGGCCGCGCCGCCGCGATAAACATCACGCCGTCATCAACCGGCGCGGCTATCGCTGTTACCAAAGCCTATCCGGATTTGGCGGGGAGGTTTGACGGCATCGCCTTGCGTGTGCCGGTGGTCGCGGGCTCCTTGGTGGACATCACTTTTATCGCTAGGCGCGAAACGACGGCCGAGGAGGTCAACAAGATACTCACCGACGCCGCCGCAAGCCCTCGTTGGCAGGGGATATTTACAACCAGCGATGAGCCACTGGTCTCCTCCGACATCATCGGCAACCCCTATGCATCAATAGCCGACCTGGAGATGACGCGTGTAGTCGGCGGCAATCTGGTCAAGGTGCTCGCGTGGTACGACAACGAGATGGGATACGCGCACACTTTGCTCCGCCATGTAAAACTCGCCGGAGTCAACTGACTTGTGACTTATGACTAATGACTATTTTTTATGACTATTTATCTTGCTTCCGACCACGCCGGATTTGAACTCAAAAATATTCTTGTCGAGTTTTTGCGCGCGCAAGGGCGCGACGTCGAGGATATTGGTCCTGCCGCGCTCCAACCGGGCGACGACTATCCCGATTTTATCAAGCCGCTTGCCCAAAAAGTGGCTCAAAATAAGGGTAGTTTTGGCATCGCGCTCGGGGGCTCCGGCGAGGGCGAGTCTATAGCCGCCAACCGCGTGGAGGGCGCGCGCGCCGCCGAGTATTACGGCGGCAACCTCGACATCGTGCGGCTCGCGCGCGAGCACAACGACGCCAATGTGTTGTCGCTCGGCGCGCGGTTTATCAACACCGAGCACGCCAAAGAGGCGGTGGAGCTTTTTCTCTCGACGCCTTTTTCCGGCGATGAGCGACACGCGCGTAGGATAAAAAAACTAGACGCGGAATAGTCTTCCGGACCTAACCTATTCGGGAATTTTTAATAAAAAACCGTCATTCCATAAGTAATGCGGTCGTCAAAAACAAGGAATGGAAAAAATAGAGCCCAAAATCAAAAAAACCGCCCGGCGCGTCCAGATTCAACAAAAACTGGCTCTCGCTGTTTTTAGAATGACCACGCAATCGGTCTCTTTGGCATTTGCGTCGGATGCATATCTCCGCAAGCGTCTCGGTTTTGACTCGGGCCATACAACGGAGCGCATGCGCCAGGCGTTCCACCGGTTAGAGAAAAGAGACCTCATTCGGCGCGACCGTCAGAATGGACATTTTGTACTGACCACGGCCGGCAAAGCATACGCTAAAAAACTTGATGCCTATGAACGTATAACGGTTAAAAAACCGCGTAGGTGGGATGGAAAGTGGAGAATAGTTATTTTTGATATCTGGGAACGGCGGCGCTCGACGAGAAATAGGTTCCGCTATCTCTTACAGAAGATTGGTTTCAAAAAAATTCAACACAGCGTGTGGATGTATCCATATGATTGCGAGGAAGTACTTGCGTTTATACGCACCGACCTGCGGCTCGGAGGAGGCGTTATTTATCTCATAGCAGAAGGAATAGAAAACGATAAGTCTCTCCGGATAAAGTTTAATCTCATTCCTTAACTAGTGCGGTCGTCAAAAACAAGGAATTTATACCTGTTGATGCCGGCAGAATAAGAACGGTGTTATACTTTTTTTATGGGTGAGTTGAATCAACGGGTTGAAATTATTCCGGCGGTACTGCCGCAATCTTTTAAAGACTTGGAGGAGCGTCTCGCGCCGCTTAAGGATGTTATAAAGCTTGCGCAGGTGGACGTCGTCGACGGGCAGTATGCCAAAGGCAAAACATGGCCGTACCGCGATACCGCCACGTTTGAAAAGATAGCAAAGGAGGAGCGCGGTCTGCCGTTTTGGGACAAAATAGATTTTCAGTTTGACTTGATGATACAAAACCCCGACAAGGTTTTAAAGGAGTACCTAGATGCGGGCGCGTCGCACGTTGTTTTGCACGCCAGGAGCGAGGGTGTGGAAAAGGCTCTGCAGCTTATCGTCGACCTGCGCACGGAGGAGATAGGCAGTTTTTCCGTCCACGGCGGCATAGCGCTCGGACCGCAAGACCAGCCAGATATACTAGAGCCATTTGAGTCGCAGTTCGACTTTGTGCAGGTGATGGGGATAGACCGCGAGGGCAAGCAAGGCGAGCCGTTTGATAAAAGAGCGTTATATTTAGTTGAGCGTTTGCGCGCGCGCTACCCGAAACTGCCTATACAAGTAGACGGCGGCGTAAGCCTGCAGAACGCGCGCGAGCTTGTTGCCGCGGGCGCAAGCCGGCTTGTCGTGGGCTCGGCGATAGTCAAAGCGGAAGACCCGCTTGCCGCGTACCAAGAGTTTCAAGAGCTAGTAAACAGTTGACAGTTTACAGTCTACAGTTGGCTCTCGGATTTTCATTCCTTGCTGTAAACTGTAAACTGTAGCCTGTAAACTTGTATGTTAGTTACCGACTCAAAAATTAAAGAGATAGAGCTCAAGGCGGAGGCCATACGCGAGACCGTTGTCGAGATGCTGGTCGCGGCGGGCTCCGGCCACACCGCGGGGCCATTGGGCATGGCCGACATTTTTGCCGCGTTCTACTTTTATATACTCAAACACGACCCCGCAAACCCCGCGATGGAGGACCGCGACCGCCTGATGCTCTCCAACGGGCACATTGTGCCGGTGCGCTACGCCGCGATGGCGCACGCGGGCTACTTTCCCGTTGCGGAGTGCCTTACATTGCGCAAGTTTGGCTCGCGCCTGCAGGGGCATCCGGAGCGTTTGCGCATGCCGGGGATGGAGACAACCTCGGGGCCCTTGGGCTCCGGCTTGGGGCAGGCATCCGGCTACGCGTACGGCGCGCGGATGGATAATAAAAAATTCCGCGTCTATTGTTTTATGTCGGACGGCGAGCAGGATGCAGGCAACACGTGGGAGGCGGCGATGTTTGCGGGCGCAAACAAACTCTCCAACCTTACCGCGCTCATCGACCGCAATAACATACAGATAAACGGCATGACCGAAGACGTGATGCCTCTGGAGAACCTGCGCGCCAAGTACGAGGCGTTCGGCTGGCATGTGCTGGAGACGGACGGGCACAATATCAACGCGATTATCAGCGCGGTAGAGCAGGCGAAAGCGATTTATGAAAAGCCGACGCTGATTTTGGCGCACACCATCCCCGGCAAAGGAATAAAAGAGATAGAGTTTGATTATCACTGGCACGGCAAAACACCCAACAAAGAGGAAGCGGCGAAGTTTCTTGCCGAACTGCGCACGATGAAGGGCAAAATACAAAGCGAACATGAGTGATACACCAAAAATGGCGCATACCCGCGACGGGTTCGGAAGAGCTCTGCTGGAGCTTGGGGCAAGCAACCCGCAGGTGGTGGCGCTGTGCGCCGACCTGGCGGAGAGCACCCGCATGCTCGCGTTTAAAGAAAAGTATCCCGAGCGATATATCGAGATGGGCGTCGCGGAGCAAAACATGGCGACCGTGGCGAGCGGCCTTGCCAATTACGGCAAGATACCGTTTATGGCGTCGTACGCGACCTTTAGCCCCGGGCGCAACAACGAGCAGATACGCACGACCATTTCTTTAAACAATCTCGGAGTCAAAATCGTCGGCTCCCACGCGGGGCTCTCGGTGGGCCCCGACGGCGCGACGCATCAGGCGCTGGAGGACATCGCGCTCATGCGCGTACAGCCGAACATGACCGTACTCTCGCCATGTGACGAGCAGGAGGCATACAAAGCGACGCTCGCCGCCGCCGCGCACCCGGGGCCTGTGTATATCCGCTTGGCGCGCGAAAAGACGCCGGTCATGACCGCCGCCGAAACACCGTTTGAAATAGGAAAGGCAAATATTGTGTGGGAGGCGGACCATGCGCCGGAGGTTGCCGTGTTTGCCACCGGGCCGCTGTTGTATAACGCGCTGTGTGCCGCCAAGGAGCTGGAACACGCGGTCCCGACCGTTGTCATAAATATTCACACCATAAAGCCGTTGGACAAAGAGGCAATTGTTTCCGCCGCGCGCGCCGCCGGAGCGGTGGTGACGGTAGAGGAGCATCAAGTTGCCGGCGGATTCGGCGGTGCTATCGCCGAGGTGCTTGCCGCGGAGTGCCCCGTGCCTGTCGAGTTTGTCGGCGTGCGCGACCAGTTCGGGCAGTCGGGCACGCCGGATGAATTGATACAGCACTACGGCCTTGATACCGCGAGCATCGCCGAAGCGATTAAAAAGGTTCGACAACGAAAGGGCTAGGCGGATTGGCAAGACTTTTTTCCAATTGCCCGCGGCCAAGCAAGCCCTCCTGCGCGCCGATTTTTTGTAATACCGCCGAGGCGTTGGCCGAGCCCCAGCGCAGAGCTTCGCTTAAATCTTTGCCGAGAGAGAGCGCGGCGACCGTGGTTGAGGCGAGCGCGTCGCCCGCGCCGGTTATCTCGTACGGCTCGCGCGTGTCCGGGTAGCGCGGGCAGTGGAGCGCGGCACCCGACTCGTCTATCGCGTAGCACCCGCGCTTGTCGTCGGTGATGACGGCAGTGCGCGGCCCGAGCGCTTTTATTTGTGTGAGGAGCTGTTTTATATCCTGTCCGGCGGGCAGTCCTAATATTTTTTCCGCCTCCTCCTTGTTGCAAAAAAAGATGTCCGCGCGCGCGTACACCGCCGCCAGCGCCTCCTTGCCCATTTTCATCTGGAAGGTCCCGGGTTGGAAGGCGAGTTTTGCCTCCGGATATTTTTTAAGCCACTCGAGCAGAGCGTTGTGATACGGCAGAGAATTTTCGCCCAGCGACGAGAGGTACACCCACGTGGGAGCGGACGCAAGCGTTGGTACGGTGTAGTCAAACATTTCGTGCTTGACCAAAATAGTGCGTTGCGACTCGTACCACAACACGTAGTGGTAGTTGGTAAACTTGTCCGTTTGCGTGACCATGTACCCGGTATCGACGCCCTCGTTGCGGAGCACTTCGAGGCATTGCGCGCCGTGCGCGTCGCGCCCCACGTACGCGCGCAGTGCGGAGGGGAGCCCGAGCCGCGCCGCGGCAACCGCGGCGTTGCTGGCGTTGCCGACGGCGGGCACGACCTTGTGGAACTCGTACGGGATTTTGTCGCCCCAACGCATGCATATCTCGCACTCCTCGTTGTCCAATTGGCAATGCACGGAGGCGTCTTTGAGCCGCAGAAAGTCGTCTGTTACTATGTCGCCTATTGCAAGGAAGTTCACAGTCTACAGTCTACAGTCTACAGTCATTAGTTGAAAGAATGATGTTAACAGTACTCTTCTGTAAACTGTGAACTGTTTGCTGTAAACTTAGTCTTATGCTGTCTCTGCGTGAAGTTGTGCAGGAATATAAAAAAGCCGGCAAAGCGGTAGGGCATTTTAACGTCTCCGACTCCAATCAGCTCAGCGCGCTAGCGCAGGCCGCCAAAGAAACCGGCTTGCCGGTCATCGCCGGATTGTCCGAAGGGGAGCGCGAGTTCTTTCCGCTCTCTCACGCCCGCGCGCTTATCGACCTGTACGCCAGCCAAGGCATGCAGATATATTTAAACGCCGACCACACCTACGGTTTGGACAAAGCCAAACAGGCGATAGACGACGGCGTCAACTCCATAGTAATCGACGGCGCCAAGCTCGGCATGGAGGAAAATATTTTGTTGGTTAAACAAGTTGTCAGCTACGCGCGCGGCTCCAAACGCGACATAGTGGTCGAGGGCGAGCTCGGTTACATCGGCACCTCGAGCAAACAGCTCGACCAAGTGCCGGAGGGCGTGACGCTCGACAACTTAACCACTCCGGAAGACGCGCGCGAGTTTACGGCAAACACCGGCGTGGATTGTTTTGCGCCGGCGGTCGGCAACATGCACGGCATGCTCAAAAACGCCGCCGAGCCGCGCTTGCATCCCGAGCGGGTTAAAGCAATAGCGGAAGCAACCGGCGTGCCGCTGGTACTCCACGGCGCGTCGGGCAACACGGAAGCGGATATAAAGGAGTGCATCGCCGCGGGCGTCGCCATTGTTCATATCAATACCGAACTGCGTCTCATGTACCGCGACCGGCTGTACGACTTTATCCGCTCAAACCCGGGCGAGGCGGCGCCGTACAAATTTATTACTCCCGCGGTCGCTAAAATGAAGGAGTACGTGGCGGGGAAGCTGCGAGTGTTTGCGGGGATATAATGCAAGTGTATGTTTAATAGAAAACAAAAAGTATTTTTGCTACTCGGCGCGGTGCTTTTGCTGGGCTTTGCGTACACCGGCACAGTATCAAAGTCGCCCGCGCTCTCTGTGGCACTGCAATCCTCCCAATCCGCCGCCGCGTGGTGGTCGCAGTACCCCGACTACCAAGGTTGGCCGGTACCGCACTTTACTCTTGCCGGCAACAAAATGTGTGATGGGGTAAACCCCGGTTCATTCCTCTGCGGCTGGTGCCAGGCTCCGGGCAATTGCCCGCTTCCGTCGTATGCCGCAGTGTATCCGGCTGGCAACCCCGCAGGGGCGATGGTAGCCAAAGTTATATTGCCGGGTAAACTAAAGTATCCGAATCAAGCTCAGTATCGCCCCTACCAAGGGCCGACGTACACAGGATCCAGTGTGAGTGTGCAGCAAGGGCAGGGGGTCACTCTTGAGTGGGCATGTCAAAACTGGCAGGCGTATAGTTTCACGTACGTAGGGACATGCACCAGTTATGACGCTCTTGGCAATTGCAACGGTTGGAGCAACGGCGGCACGGGCCAGCAGTATTTTTATGACTACGGACCGGCGGTGGGCATTGGCTTTACCGCAGGAACCCATGTCGGCAAGACGACCGTGTACCCGACGCAAGCAACGACGTACGGCGTGTATTGCCCGGCAAGCGGATGGATTTACAATCAATTTTGGACCCCTCTGCCGTCGACTCCGGTTATGTCTTTTACCGTAACCATCAGCGCGCCGCCCCCTCCGCCACCGGCTCCTCAACTCTCCCTTACTCCTGCGGCAAGCACGGTCGCGTACAACGGAACGCAAACACTCGCCTACTCCGCGACCGGCGGCGGCGGATACGATGCCTGCTACCTTGCCGGCGGGCAGTGGGGCGGCAGTCCGGGGACTCCCGTCGGCACGTCGGGAAGCGCGACCACCAACAGCCTCACCACTACCACGCAATACTCCTACACCTGCCACGATACCTACTACAACTGGGTTGGGCCGGTGTCCGCGACGGTGGCGGTCGGCGCGCAGGCTCCGACGGTTGTCCTTGCGCCGTCCTCTCAAACAATACTCAGCGGACAGAACGCCAACTTTACCTACACGCTCGGCGGCGGCGCTCCGGACAGCGTTATCTACAAGGTTAACGGAGGCCCCTCGGTGCCGGCAAGCGGAGGGAGTTTTAGCGTCAGCGGGCTTGCCGCCGGCTTGCACACTGTAGTAATGACGGTCAGCAATGCGGGAGGGTCCAACACCTCCAACACCGCGTCGGTCACGGTCAATGCCGCTTGCCCCGCCAATTGCCCGGGCCCCGGCGCTCCCAACTGCATCGCCAACAGCGGATACACGTACAACCCCGGCAGTAACACTTGCACCTTCAACGACATATGCACCGACATACCGGGCTCACAGGCGTTCGTGCCGGCGGGATGTGTGACCCCCAACCCCAACCCCGGCGCGTGCATCCCAAGCGGCTACTTTTACGACTCCGCTTTGAACCAATGCGTTACGCCGGCGCTTTCGCTCACGGCGGCGCCGCCGCGCGTGCAAAAAGGCAACAGCACGACGCTTACGTGGGCCGCGCAAAACATCACCGCCGGCTCCTGCACGCTCAAAAACTCTTTAGGCGCGACGCTCTCATCCGCGCCAAGCGGGTCCCTGCCGGTTGTCGTAAACAGTCAGACCGTT
>Ga0209210_1001938_pt1 | contig 16114 bp, 17 predicted proteins | sample RifGroA1_FD_183991 | JGI IMG/M metagenome (GOLD analysis project Ga0209210, IMG submission 183991) | Contaminated groundwater microbial communities from Rifle, Colorado, USA - Rifle Groundwater A1 (SPAdes) (version 2) | ecosystem: Environmental > Aquatic > Deep subsurface > Groundwater >...
ATTATTTGTCTTTTCCGTCTTCAAACTCCCACGGACGTTCCATTTTGCCGACTTTGCCGAGCATCATCGCACGCAACGTCTTTATGCTGAAATAAAAGGCAAAGAGGAGCATAAGTGCTGCGACTTCGCGTGCGGCAAACAGCTGCATAGTATCCACCGGATAAAATGAGATAGCCGCCGACTCGAGCAGAAACACCCCCACACCGGAAACGATAACGCCATAGACCACAAGCATCTTGCTGTGCGGATTTATAAGCCCGGCAAGCAACACAAGCAGGAGCGTACATCCAACCTGCGCAAAGGTGCCGAACGGCAGCAAATCGCCCAGCAGCGGTATAGCAACAGCGGAGAGCACTGCGACTCCAACAAACAGAGCGCGGACATAGTCGCCATAGTAATGTTCTATGTCATGGGTGCGGAAGATATAATCGCTTTTCATATAATATTGAGCGGCCTAGGTGTTTCTTTGCCGCAGTGATTTGCTGAGGATCGGCAAAGCGTAGCGGTCAAGACCGATGTAGCCGGCGATGCGCCACGCAAACAGTAACCCCAGCCCGAGCGTAAACCAAATAGGGTTTATCGAGACGCTGCCGGCCAGCATAAAGTTGAGGTTCATAAACATACCGAAGAAGGCGGAGACGCCGACCAGGAAGCCTAGTATGAGCGCAATGCCGACCAAGAGCTCGCCGTAGGCGACCATATAAGAGAAGATGGCAGCATTCGGTAGGGCGACATTTTCAACAAACCACGCGTACCACATCTGCACGTCAGGATGGCACGGTGCGGGCGCCGGCTGGCAAAACTCCGCTGTTTTTTTAAGCGCGCCGCCCAAAAACCCGGTAAGGCCTGCACCGGCCTTTTCGCCCACCCACGCAGGACTGATGACTTTTTCCCATCCGGCCATAAGCCACTCATATCCGAGGTATAGGCGGATAACCAACCAAAACCACGCGCTCCGTTTATCAGAAAACAACAGGTGCGCTAACGAAGACTGCCCTATAGTGTATTGACTCATAAAATAATTAATGAGCTACCAATATGCCCACATTATACACCTTATTTTTTCAGACGATAAAGGCAATGGCGAGAGCGGTGCCGGTAATGACGGCGAAGCTCCCTAGCGTCTTGGTAAAGAGCTCCACCGCTTCGCGTTTTTGCCCTTCCAAAAACATCTGAATAGGCTGGAGGAAAAAGAGATAGCCCATGAAGGCGACAGAAAAAACGAGCAGGGAGAGCATCGCCATCGGCGCGAGTATAGTGTCCGGCTTGTCTCTGACGTAGGCGGGGCCGTAGGTAATGAGGAGCACCACAAAGACGATGTAAGCCGTAGCCGCGAGCGCATTGATATAAGGATTTCTGCTCATATCTTTTTTAACCTTTTTGGTGCATAAAAGTTTCCTTACATTTCAACGATGGATACAGCCGGCCCAGCAACAAGGCCTGCGCATGCCGCCTTTCAGCTTCGAGATGCCCTTCTTAATACGGACACCCCGCGTCTCGGCCTTTTTGCCGGAGGTGACCCAGCAAATCCACTCGTTGCGCGCCAGCGGTGTAATATCCTCCCACATTGCCCGCACCGCAGATGTTGAGGTAATAGCCTTCCGCAAATCCTCCGGCATCGCATGTACCACGCCGCCGGCGATTCCTTTTTTACTCATTTGTATATTCTACCAAATCCGGCTGGGTGTCTGGTATGACGTTGGGGCTGTTTACGGATAATTTCTTCCGTCTCCGGTTATCGGAATTGCTTCCCCCAAATATTTTGGTTTTGCATGAAGTATCAGATCGAGCACGGCCTTCTCATTGGCAAACACCTCGCGGACATAGTTGCGGAAAAGGATATGTCCTATGTCGGTATTTACTCCGTAGGCTTCTATCCCAAGCTGGCGCGCGATAAAGACGGCACGGGGCAGGTGGAACGACTGCGTCGCGATGATGACGGAAGAAACGCCGAAAATATCGCGAGCGCGGTACATGCTGCTGTAGGTATCAAAACCGGCGTGATCAAGAAAAATATCCTGGTCTGGTACGCCTTTGCCCAGAAGATAGAGGCGGACCGGGTTTACTTCATTATGACTCACCGTGCTGTTGTCGCCGGAGACAAGGATTTTCGGGACTTTCTTTTCCTCATATAATCGGATAGCCATGTCCACCCGGTCGATAAAAATAGGCGATAACGAGCCGTCTTTTAAAATGGCAGCGCCGGGGATCAACACCGCTTCAGCGTTTGCGGCTTTCTTAGTATCATCATATATATACGCTTTTGTTGTTGCGTAAATCCCTACATTGATGGCAAAAATAAAAGTTAATACCAGCCCGCAACCAAGAACAAAAAAGAGGAAAAATCGTTTCATTATTTTATTCGGGCTGGGGGAGAAGGAGTCGGACCTTCATACTGAGCTTCAAAGGCTCATGTCCTACCGTTAGACGATCCCCCAATAACTCCTTGAGAATAGCGCATTTACGGGCATTAAAAAAGCGCCCCGCATGTGCGGGACGCTTGGCAGCTACATAGCGGAGGCGACAAGCTTGTTACTGTCCGAACAGAGCTCATTGTGTTCAAAGACGAACAGCCATACCTTGCTTGACCGTTCTGCCGACTCGAGCAGTTCGTGCAGCTCGTCCTCTCGAGCGAGCCGGAAGCGGTGGTCAGGCTTTTCGACAGCGACTGGTTTAGAGGCGCGCACCGCCATCGCAAACTGTTGCACCGCCATCCAGTTCTGAAATTTCCATCGGGCCAACCTTTCTCCCGCTAAAAGCTGGCTTCGGCGGCCGTAGAACCTTCTTCTAAACCACCCTGCTTGCATGAACTCTTTAAAGTTTTTTCTCCGCTCTTTCTCCAGCCGCTGCATTTCCAGAGCGAGTGAGGTAAGCACCCATTGCTCATCGAAAAAACGTACGGTGAGCTTAATCGGCGAGCCGGTCGTCCTGCGGTCGGCGCACGCGCTCAGCAGTTGATTCAGAGTTCCGTCCCCGATATCAACAAGAAAGAACTCGGCTTGCACGAGGTTCGGTTGTGGCATTTAGTGCCTCTTTTTTGGAGATTCTTCTGCCCCGACTCTACGCCAAGGCTCTATACAGCGCAAGCTCGAGCGGGATTTGCGGGAGGGGCGCGCGGTTCATTTCTATGAGCGCGGTCAAGAGTTCGGCAAGGAGCGAGGCATTAATATTGCTCCCCTCTTTGCCCGCCAAGCTCTCCAGTATTTTTAAATCATCCTCGCCGAACTGGCTTTCCAATTCTTTTTTGAGTTTTGGCGCAAAACGCAACAGCAGGACCGCCCGCACTTTTGCGATAGCAAGCAGGGCAAACACCTTCGGCTCCGAGCCGTTGTGCGACGCATTGTGGAATGCCTCAATGGCGGCAGAGATATCTTTGGCGGCGAGCGCCTGCAAAAAAGCGTTTACCAGCTCGCCGCGCGGAGCGCCCACCACCGAGCCCACCTCCTCTTCGGTCAGTTTGTTGTCTTTGGAGACGGTCAGTACTTTTTGCAGTATTCCGAGCGTGTCGCGGAAGGCGCCCTCTCCCATCATCGCAATGAGTTCGGCCCCCGCCGGAGAGAGCGACGCGCCTTCTTTTTTGGCGACATCGAGCACCAGATTCTTCAGGATTTCATGCGAAGGCTTTTTAAAATTAAACGTTTGGCAGCGCGAGGTGATGGTCTCGGGCACGCGGTCGAGCTCGGTCGTGGCAAGCACAAAAATGGCGTGCGCCGGCGGCTCCTCCAGCGTTTTGAGCAGCGCGCCCCATGCATCGCGCGTGAGCGCATGAGCCTCGTCGATGATATAAAATTTATATTTTGAGCTGAACGGCAAAGTAGCCACGCCGTCGCGCAACTCGCGGATTTCGTCGATGCCGCGGTTGCTGGCGGCGTCCATTTCATAAACATCCTGCTCGTCGGTCTTCAGTTCGCGGGCCAAAATCCGCGCCATGGTCGTTTTGCCCGTGCCGCGACTGCCCGAAAAAAGGTACGCATGCGCTATCTTGCCGCTTTGTACCGCGGCCCGCAGCACTTGCACGATATCCTGGTCGCCCCGGATTTCGTCGAAGTTCTGCGGCCGGTACTTGCGGTACAAGGCCATCGGCGTGCGCTCATTAATACTCCCCTTTTTAGCCATACCGTGCAGTGTATCAAATAAAAGAGCCGGTGGTATTATCCGCCGGCTAAGCCTAGTTTTTAGTTTCAAGCGGCAAGAGGCTTTTGCCGATTTTTAGGTATTTGTCTCGAGCTTCTGGGGTCATCTGTCGAAAGATATCCAATACTTGCCGTTCCTTCAGAAAAAGTCCCCGTTTTTCTCCTCGCTTGGGCCGCCGATCCTTAAGGCCGGGAGGATTCTTGTCAAAGCTCTCCTTGTGGTAAAGCTCCCAAGCTTTAAACAGACACTCTTTTTTCTCTTTGCTGTTAAGTCTGCTGAAGGGAGCACCTTGGGGATAGCTCAGAGTCAGCTCGGTCAGGATTTTACTTATATAAACCTTGACCGAGCCCTTGCTTAACCCTAGGGCCTCGGCAGCAAGCGCATTACCTCTTTCGCAAGCTTCCGCAAGCACCACCTTTCGACGATGAGTGAGTTTGTTTATCCGTTTTGCCAAGTCGACCAGGTTGACCATGGTTTTGGTAGGAACAGGCGTCGCGGGTTGTTGCTTTTGTACGACTTCCACCTTCGGCGGTTTAAGTACTTTAGGCTCCACAAACTTTGCCTTAAGTTTGTCGGCTCCTGGCAAAGCGGGTGGGATAATCTGCACAACCTTGACCGGAGGTTGTACCGGGACAGGAACCGGTGCTACGACAGGCGGCCTTGGTGTCGGCTTCCACGCCGGTTTTGACACATCTGAGCGTTTTGGTGGCACGTATACAAGTGGTGCCCGCGCGATAGCTTTGGGCGGTTTGCCGGCAGATTGAGCACAGTCTTCGCACAGACCGCGTTTTATATCCACGACCAATCCGGCCTTAGAACCTTTCCCCTCCGACAAACATTTGTGGCGTTTGCGGAACTGAGAGTTGCAAGGAGCAAAGGCCCTGTTGTCTTGGGTGCCGCAGCAACCCGCAAGGTTGCGTTGGTAGTTAGAGGTAAACTCTTTACAAACCTCAACGGTCGCTCCGTTGGGTTGATACGGACACAGATGCGGAAATCCTGTCGGCGTGGTGGCTCCGGTGATTTTCACCAAGCCGCCCTCCGATTGATTACGTACATGTTTATCCACGGGGCTCTCCCTTGGTGTGAGACGTTCTTCTACCCGCGACTATAGCCTTCTTTTATTATTTGCTCAACCTCGGCGGCATTCTCCGTCTCCATCAGCCTAATCCGCAGCTCTTTGGCGCCGGGGAAACCCTCGCAATAGGCTTTGAAGTGCTTTTTCATAATGGCGAAGCTTTTGATATCGCCGAGCAGTTCTTCAAACAGTTTGGTATGTTCAACCATTACTCGGAGTCGCTTTTCCAGCGAAGCAGAAGTTTCTTTCGGAGGAGTTGGGGTCGTGTTCATCTCTCCGGAGAAAGGAATTTCTGCTTCGCCGGCCGCAAAAAGCCACGGCCTGCCAAAAATGGCGCGGCCGAGCATCGCGCCGTCTGCGCCGGTTTCTTTTATTTTTTGTCCGGCATCTTCTAAATCTTTTAAATCCCCGTTGCCGATTATAATGGTTGAACTTCCGAGTTCGTCGCGGATTTCCACTGCGCGTTTAATCCGCTCCCAGCACGCCGGCACCTTGGACATCTCTTTGCGCGTGCGCGCGTGGATAACAACAGCGGCGGGTTTTGCGGCGAGAAGCGCGGGCAGCCACTCCTCCAAAATATCTTTGTTATAGCCGAGGCGGGTTTTAACGCTTACCGGCAAATTAGGCACTCCGCGCTTGGCAGCTGCAATAAGCTCCTGCGCGCGCTCGGGATTAAGTATCAATTTCGCTCCGGCATTCTGCTTTTCTATCGTTTTGTCCGGACAGCCCATGTTGATATCCACGCCATCAAAGCCGAGTTTCTGCGCCAAAGCGGCGGCCTTTTCCATATGCTCCGGCGTGGAGGTAAAAAACTGCGCAACTATCGGCCGCTCCGCATCGCTAAAAACCAAATCACGCATAAGCTTGGCTCGACCCTCCTCCACCGCTAAGCACAGGCCATCAGCCGAAACAAATTCGGTATACATCACAAACTTGGACACCCCGTGTCCAAGTTTTGAATATTTGGCGATAAGACGGCGAAAAGCCGCGTCGGTAACGTTCGCCAGCGGCGCCAACGCAAAAAATGGCTTCGGTAGTTCTGCCCAGAAATTCTTCATTACCTTAGTTTGTAATACAGCTTGTCGCCGAAGCGCAAGTCGAGGTACTGGAAGTCGCTGAGTTTGTGCGCCTTCATCGGCTCTGAGGTAAGTGCAAGACTGAAGCGTTCAAAAATATCGCCGCCGGCGTCGGAGAGAGCGAAGCGCAGTGTAAAACTATTTGCAAACCGTACACTTACATCTTTATTTGTATCGACATCAACTGCGACAATAGTGCTGTCAGAAATTTTTTGCGCCAATGCATCAACCAACGCCGAGAGCGACTGAAATTGCTCCGATGTCAGATATTGCTTGGGCAATGCTTCGCCTGTGGTAGTACCGTAATAACTTAAGTACACCGGCTCGGAAAAAGTCGGTGCCTCAGTGTACGCGACGCCGTTTTCATCCATAAATAAACACCGTAAGGCGTCGCCTTGCGGTGAAGGGCACCAAAGCGCGCGCGGTTCCCTCTCAACTAGGTTGACAGCAATGGTATGAAAGTCCGCTGCATGCACATCGGCGCTCGCGAGCACCGGATATGCTTTTATAAGGTCTGCGGCGATTTGCTGTTTTGGATACAAAAAAATATTGCTTTTGGAAAATACATACCAATACTCACCCTCCAGCCGGTCGCGCACAAAAGCCTCTACCGTGCCGGATGACAGTGTTTGCGTTCCGCTTATAGAGACATCTTTTATCTGCAGTTCCGACCAGTAGGTCAGACCTACTAAACCGGACGATATAAATAGTAAAAAAACAATAAGCCCGGCGGCGAGGCGCACAAATCTGCGGCGCTTGCGCGCGCGCAGTCTCGACTCCGGCAGTTCGACACGGGCCATAGTTATTTAGAAATCTTGTCTTTTCCTAAGTAGGGGCGCAATGCTTCGGGTACGGTAATAGAGCCGTCTTCGTTTTGATTGTTTTCGATTATTGAAATAAGGATGCGCGGTGTCGCTAGCGCGGTGTTGTTGAGCGAGTGCGCGTATTGCATCGCACCGGAGTCGTCGCGATAGCGGATGTTGAGCCGGCGCGTTTGGAAGTCGTGGAAGTAGGAGGAGCTGTGCGTCTCGCGGTACTTACCCTCGCTCGGCACCCAGGCTTCGATATCGTATTTTTTAACCTGCCCCAGCCCCAAATCGCCGCCGCAGTTGATGACCACGCGGTAAGGGAGCCCTAATGCTTGCAAAAGCTCCTCGGCGTTTTTTGTCAGCTCCTCGTGCAAACGCACCGACTCCTCATGGCTCGCCTCGCAGAGCGCCACCTGCTCAAATTTAAAGAACTCGTGCACACGCATAAGCCCCTTGGTGTCCTTTCCGTGGCTCCCCGCCTCGCGCCTGAAGCACGGCGAAAAAGAGACGAACTTGAGCGGCAAATCTTTTTTGTCGAGGGTTTCGTTCATGTGGTATGCCATCGTCGCCACTTCTGCAGTGCCGGCCAAAAAGTCGCCGTCCTGCGTTTTGTACAAATCCTCCTCGCCTTGCGGCAAGTAGCCGGTACCAAGGAACGCGACGCGCTTAACCAGCGATGGCACGAGCATCGGAGTAAAGCCGCCTTTTTTGACGAAATAATCCATCACAAAATTCCACACCGCGTAGTTCAGCAGCGCGCCGTCGCCTTTTAAAATATAACCGCGGAATCCGGATACTTTGGTGCCGCGCTCAAAGTCGGCCATGCCAAGCGCTTGCATAAGGTCAACGTGATTTTTGGCTTCAAAATCAAAGTGCGGTTTCTCACCACACGAGCGGATCTCTTTATTATCTGCATCAGATTCGCCTTCAGGAACAGACAAGTCCGGAAGGTTCGGCACCTGCACCATCAATAACTGCCACTCGTGCTCCACTTCTTGCAGCTCTTTTTCTTTTTTTTGCAGATTTTCTTTTAGCCTCTTCATCTGCGCGATAAGGTCGACGCGCTCGCCGGGGTTGGCCCTGACCACCGCGTCGTTGGTCTCGTTTTGCTTGGCGCGCATATTTTCGACCTCGGTTAAAATGTTGCGTCGCTTTTCGTCCACCGCGAGGAGTTTGGCGATATTGACCTGCAGATGCTTTTTCTTTGCGCCCGCCGTAATCAAGTCGGCATTCTCGCGGATAAATTTGATATCGAGCATATATAATAGATTACAATGCCTTACCCTATACGCCAACTGCTCCCGCGGGAGTTTCCGCCGCTTTTAAAGGAAATTCCTGATAAGCCAAAGATGCTTTATGTACGTGGAGAACTGCCGCCAAAAGGACATTTATACTTGTGTGTTGTCGGCTCGCGCGCCACTTCTATATATGGGCGCCGCGTCTGCCAACAGCTTATCGCCGGGCTGGCCGGATACCCCGTGGCGATAGTCTCCGGCATGGCGCTCGGCATAGACTCCGAGGCGCACAAAGCCGCGATGGATGTAGGGCTGCATACGGTCGCGGTTTTACCATCATCGCTGGATGATGCAAGCATTTATCCGTCGACTAACAAGCCAATAGCACAGCGTATCTTGGCGCGCGGTGGCGCGCTTATAAGCGAGGACAAAGGCCCGCACAAGGCCGCCATTTATGACTTCCCCAAGCGCAACCGCATCAGCGCCGGCATGTGCACGGCCGCGCTCATAATAGAAGCGGGAGAAAAGTCAGGCACGCTTATCACCGCGCGGCTGGCGCTCGACTACAACCGCGAGGTGCTCGCTATCCCCCACGAGCTGGGGCGCGAGACCGGCGCAGGCGTCAACCGGCTCATCCGCGAGGGCGCCACGCTGGTGCGCACCGCAGACGATATTTTGCAGGCGCTCGGCATCAAACCTTTAGATACTCCAAAGCAGGCGGCGCTCCCGACCGATTTAAGCGAAGCCGAGGCAAAAACTCTGCACGCGCTGGTGGAGCCCCTGGTGCGCGACGAGTTGATAGAAAGCTCCGGCCTCTCCGCGCAGGATGCCAACATCGCGCTCTCCTCGCTTTTAATCCGTGGGCTCATCACCGAAAGGCTAGGCAAAATCGAACGCGTTTAAACATTCATCGATTTGACATGTGGTACGCTAATACGGTATCAATGCATTTCAAACTATGAAGTTAGTAATCGTCGAGTCGCCTGCGAAAGCAAAGACAATAGAAAAGTATCTTAAAGAAATCGACAAATCGGGCGACTTTGTCGTGCGCGCATCGGTGGGCCACGTGCGCGACTTGCCCAAGAGCAACAAAAAAGCCATCGACATCGAAGGCGGCTTTATCCCCCACTACGAAGTAGTGCCCGGCAAGCAAAAAGTTATTGCCGAATTGCGCGGGCTCGCTGAGGAGGCCAGCGAGGTTATGCTCGCGACCGACCCCGACCGCGAAGGCGAGGCTATTGCCTGGCATATCGGCGAGGAACTCGGGCTCAAAAAGCCGGAACGCATTGTCTTTAACGAGATTACGAAAGAGGCCATTGCCGAAGCTGTTGAGCACCCGCGCCCGATAGACCAAAACCTGCGCTACGCGCAGGAGGCGCGCCGGGTGCTCGACCGCTTGGTGGGTTATGACCTGTCGGGTCTGATTTGGAAAAAGGTGCGCTACGGCCTCTCTGCAGGGCGCGTGCAATCGCCGGCGCTGCGGATACTGATGGAGCGCGAGCGCGAGATACGCGCGTTCTTGCCGGAAACTTATTTTGTCATAACGGCCGACACCAAAACGCATCAAGGTTCAACCTTGATATTGACCTGCGCGGAGGAACCAAAGAAGAAAGCCGAGGCGGACAAGATTATAGACGCGGTCAAAAAAGAAGGACTCAAAATATCGGATGTTTCCGAATCGGAAGCAAAGCGCGTGGCGCGGCCGCCGTTTACCACCTCGACGCTCCAGCAGACCGCCAGCTCGCGCCTCGGGCTCTCGCCATCCAACACCATGCGCATCGCGCAAAAATTGTACGAGGCGGGACACATTACCTACATGCGCACCGACTCGGTAAACCTCGGGCTTCCGGCGCGCGCGGCGATAGTCGCCGAAGTGGAAAAGAAGTTCGGCAAAGAGTACGCCGAGTCGCGTGCCTTTGCGCAGAAATCTAAAAGCGCGCAGGAGGCGCATGAGGCTATCCGCCCTACTCACGTGGAAAAGGAGTCCGCCGGCGCCACGCCGGAACAAAAAAAGCTCTATGAGCTTATTTGGGCGCGGGCTGTAGCATCACAGATGTCCGACGCCAAAATTTTGCGCAGCAAGATAGAAGCAAGTGTGGGAAGGTCAGACTCTCCCAATTTGGGAGAGTCTGACCTTCCCAAGTTCGTGGCTACCGGCTCGCGCGTTATCTTTGACGGGTGGCTTAAGGCCGACCCGGACGCGCGCGGCGAGGATGTAGAACTGCCAAAAGTAATAAACAACGAACAACTTACAATCAACAACGTAAGCGCGGAAGAGAAACAGACTACGCCGCCGCCCCGCTATACCGAGGCGGGGCTTATTAAAGAGTTGGAAAAACGCGGCATCGGCCGCCCCAGCACCTACGCCAGCATCATGAAGACTCTTGACGCGCGAGGCTATGTGGAAAAGGAGGGTCGCTCGCTTAAGCCGACCGACACCGGCGACGTGGTGTCGAGCTTTCTTGAGGAGTACTTCCCCACCTACATCAGCGACACTTTTACCGCCGAGATGGAAGATGAGCTGGACGAAATCGCCGAGGGCAAGCGCGAGTACACCAAAACGCTCAAAGATTTTTACACTCCATTTTTGAAGGAGGTTAAGAAGAAAGACAAGGAGGCGGGCAAAATTACCGACCTCGGGCCTGCGCCGGCGGAGTATCTGTGCCCAATATGCCAAGCGCCAATGGTGTTTAAACTTTCGCGCCAGGGCAAGTTTATGTCGTGCAACCGCTTCCCCGATTGCATGGGCGCGCGGACTTCCGGTGGCGAAGTAATCTCAAACGAGCCCCAGAAACCGATAGGCACGCACCCGGACTCCGGCGAGAATATATACGTAATGTCAGGCCGCTTCGGCCCGTACGTGCAACTCGGCGAAATGCCGGAAGGCAAAGGCAAGAGTAAAAAACCGAAACCGAAACGCTCGTCGGTGCCGAAAGAAAAAGACCCTGCAACGGTAACAGTTGAGGACGCGGCGGTGTACCTATCGCTCCCGCGCGTGCTCGGAGAGCATCCGGAAACCGGCGAGAATGTTATTGCCAACATAGGCCGCTTTGGACCGTACATCGCGCACCACACCAAACCCAAAGCCGACTTCCGCAGCCTCAAAAAAGACGATGTGTACGAAATCGAGCTTGAGCGAGCGCTCGAAATATTAAAAGAAGAAAAAAAGCGCCGGGGCTTCGCCCGAAAAGCAAAAACGGAGTAGACTTGGTGGAATGGAGAGTGTTAAGGAAATACTGACCAAAATGGGGGCGCCGACTAAGGATGATTTGGCGCTTGTAGAGAAGGCATACGATTTTGCCGCCGAGGCGCACAAAGAGCACAAGCGCTTCAGCGGAGAGCCGTATCTGGTGCATCTGGTAGAGACCGCTAAAGGGCTCGCGGGGCTGGGCATGGGTGCAAAGACAGTGGCGGCAGGCCTTCTGCACGACTGTATAGAAGATGCCAACATTAAGCCTGAAACAATAGAAGCCGAGTTCGGCAAAGAAATCCGCTTTTTGGTCGAAGGCGTTACCAAGCTCGGCCACCTGAAGTATCGCGGAGCGGAGCGCCACCGAGAAAGTTTGCGTAAGCTCCTTGTAGCCACCGGCAAGGACGCGCGCGTGCTTATCATCAAGCTGATGGACCGCCTGCACAATATGCGCACGCTGCGCCATGTCCCTGCGGAGAAGCGCACGCGCATCGCACTTGAGACTCTGGAGATTTACGCGGCCATAGCCCACCGGCTCGGCATGGGGATGGTGCGCCGGCAATTAGAGGATTTGGCGTTTGAAAACGCGTTTCCGAAAGAATTTGTCGAAACGAAGCAGCTTTTAGCCGAGCGGTCTAAAGAGACGTTCGAACGGCTCGAAAAGATGTCGCGCACTTTACGCAAAGAGGTCGCCAAAGAAGGCATGACAGGCTTCCACAGCGACTACAGAGTCAAAGGATTGTACAGCATGTGGCGCAAGCTTCAGCGCAAGGGCGGTGACATCGATAAAATTTACGACATCGCCGCTCTGCGCGTCATCGTCAAAGACGTCACCGACTGTTATCGCGTGCTCGGGCTTGTCAATAATCTTTGGCAGCCGCTGCCCAACAAAATCAAAGACTATATCGCCTTCCCCAAGCCGAACGGCTATCAATCATTGCACACTACCGTCTTTTCCGGCGACGGCGGCATTGTGGAGGTGCAGATACGTACAGAAGAAATGCATCGAGAGGCAGAGTTCGGCATAACCGCACACGTCATTTATAAAGACCCGTCGTCGGCCAAGGCCGCGGAGGGGCGCGGCACGAGTTTTGACTGGATAAAGAGCCTTATACCGAGCTTCCGCAAAATGACGCCGGCTCCTGCGGTAAATAAAAAAGACCAGCCGGCAGACAAGGCAGGCGACCCTAAGCGCGCGCGATACGGCGCGCAAGGAGGTCCCGAGTGGCTGGAGGATTTAAGCGAAGATTCGGAGGACCCTGATTTTGAAACGACGCTGAAAACCGATATCTTTACCGCGCGCGTCTTTGTTTTTACCCCGACAGGCGACGTGGTCGACCTGCCGTCGAACTCAAGCTCCATCGACTTTGCCTACGCGATACACTCCGACATCGGCGACCATGTCTTTGCCTCTAAAGTAAACGGAAAAATGGTAGCGCTGGACACTCCCCTCAACAACGGAGACATCGTCGAGATAGTCACCAAAAAATCGGCCGCTCCGAAGCAGAAGTGGCTCGACTTCGCCAAGACGACGCTTGCGCGCCGGCACATACGCATGGCGATGGAAAAGGCGGAGAAAGTCGCGGCTCCGCGCGCGCACAAAAAACTCTAGAGTGAGAAAGAGTTGGGGTCGAAGGTATTTTCGTCTTTTGTTATTTCGTCTTTGCTACGGTCATCAAGTCCGGGAGCCGGAGTCTGTTCAGGAAAATGGTCTGGTTGAGGCGAAGCCGACCCGAGGACCTTTTCCTGGGCAGACACGGCTCCCTTTTCTATACGCGCCTGAAGCGCGGTAAAGAGCACGCGGAGGTCATCCTCGGACATAAAGTCGATAGAAAGCTTGCCTCCGCGCTCTTTGGGCTCGATGGCGACGCGCGTGCCGAGCGCCTCGGTAAGCTCGCGCTCCATGTCCAAAATTTCCGGCGAATACAAATATTCCTTTTTGCGCACCTTGTCATACGCGATGCGCCGCGCGATAGACTCGGTGTCGCGCACGGTAAGGCGTTTAAGCTGTATCTCACGGAAGAGAACCTCTTGCTCCTGCGGCCGGTCAGACAGCATAAGCAGAGGCCTCGCGTGACCCTCGTTTATTTTGCCCTCCGACAGCGCGTCTTGTATCGCCTGCGGCAGAACAAGCAGGCGGATGCTGTTGCTCACGTACTCGCGCGATTTCCCTATCTTTTCCGCGACCTCCACGTGCTTAAAGCCGAACTGCCGCACCAGCTGGTCAAACGCTTTAGCGCGGTCCACCGGATTGAGGTCCTCGCGTTGGAGGTTTTCGATGATAGCAATTTCTAATTTTGTTTTGTCGTCATCAAACTCTGCGCGTATAAGCACCGGCACGGAGCTCACGCCCGCTATCTTTGCGGCGCGCAACCTGCGCTCCCCCGCTATCAGCTCGTACTCGGTCGCGAGCCCGCCGTCGTCTTTCTCCACCTCTTTGCGCGTGACCGTCAGCGGCTGGATGACGCCGTATTGGCGTATGGAGCGGGCAAGGTCGGCGAGCTTGGCTTCATCAAACTCTTTGCGCGGCTGGAAGGGGTTGGGTTTTATCTTGTCGACCTCCACCCAAAAAATAGCGTTATTGTAAAACTGCGACATAGAGGATATTCTAACACGACAGGCGCAAGCCGGGATGGCGGAATTGGTAGACGCACGGGACTCAAAATCCCGCGATGGCAACATCATGAGAGTTCGATTCTCTCTCCCGGCACCGAGTTTTCTTTTTATACTTGTCGTGGTACCGTCGGAAGCAGACTGGTCATAATAGGAGCAAAGCATGCAGGTACCGTTCGATACCAAGCCTTTTGTCGGCCCGTCGGGCAGGACACTCGGCTACGCCGATCTGGGGCTCATCGCAGAGCTTGAGAGTATCGGAACAATAGGCTGGAGCGAGGAGGAAATTGTATTCCATAAGGGCTTCAGGTCGCATGTATATGTACAAATGCGCAACGAACTGAGCCGGCATCCGGCAACTCTTGCACGAGTGGCTTCGTGCATCAAAGAAAAGGTTGAGCGGCTGCCGTTTACTTTAGGGCCGCAAAAGTGCCTTATCGGGATCCCGACCGCAGACACACAGCTTGCCCAAGCTGTCGCCATGCTATCGCACTTTGAACACACTCTGCATGTCCGGCAAAGCACAGAGCCTCTCATCTGTTTTAAGTCGATGCGCTCGGTGCTCAAGGGACACGGCAAGGACAAACAGTGGGTTGGTCCTGCCGACATCAAGCGGTATTCCTACATCGGCATCGAAAACGTCGTCTCAACCGCTGCCGGCATGATTGAGCACCTCAACCAGATGTGGAAAGAGGGCTACCCGATCCGCGTCATGCACCATGTGGTGTTTGCGGACTGGGAGCTCGGAGGAATCAAAAACCTTGACGCCGCGATGATTAAGCATGTCCACACTCTCTATGTTGTGCGGGACATGGTCGCGGCGCTTGTGTACCTTGGGATATGGCCTAAGGAACGCTACGAGGATGTGGCGGAGAGGCTACAAGCGGCTGCCTGACAGGCAGCCGTTTTTTTTATACAGTAAGGCCATGTTACCAAAAGTAATAGCTATCGTGGGACCGACAGCCTCCGGCAAGTCGTCGCTCGGTATTTATCTTGCCCAAAAACTAAATGGTGAGATTATATCCGCCGACTCCCGGCAGGTGTATAAAGGCCTCAACATCGGCACCGGCAAAGTGACAAAAAAAGAAATGGCTGGAGTTCCGCACCACCTGCTCAGTGTCGCTTCGCCAAAAAAACAATTTACCGTCGACGACTTCGTCAAAAAAGCCGAAGCAGCTATAAAGACTACGATATATCGTAGTCTTTTGCCGATTGTTGTGGGTGGAACTGGTTTGTATGTTGATATGTTACTCGGGCGGATGGCGTACCCGAATGTACCACCCAATTCTGTCCTGCGCGCGGCGCTCGAAAAGAAATCTGTCATCCAACTTTTCGCTCAACTGCAAAAACTCGACCCGCGCCGCGCGGAAAACATTGAGCCAGACCACAAGCGCCGGCTCATCCGCGCGATTGAAGTTGCTAAAGCAATAGGAAAGAGTCCAGAAATACATAGGACTACCCTATGTAAATACGATGTTTTGTGGCTCGGGTTGTCCCCTGCTCCAGAGAAACTCAAGAAAAATATCCGTATGCGCTTATTCGCGCGAATGAGAACAGGCATGATTGCAGAGGCTAAAAAACTGCACGCGGCCGGACTCTCCTACAAACGCATGGAGGAGCTGGGGTTGGAGTACCGGTACCTCTCACTGCTTCTGCAAAACAAAATAACCAAGCAGGAATTTGAAACACAGCTTGAGCGGGCAATCTGGCAATACGCCAAGCGCCAAAGCAGGTGGTTTAAGCGCAACAAAGACATACACTGGGTAGGCGGCAAAGCAGAGGCTCTGCGGTTGTCTAAAACTTTTCTAATGTCTTAACCTAATGTTTATAAATCACGCTATCGCTGGAATTATAAACATTTTACTTTTTTCTAGATCATGCGGGCGATGAAGGAATCGAACCTTCAATAACGGTTTTGGAGACCGTTGTGATACCGTTTCACCAATCGCCCAGGGTCTTAATATACCCTATTTCTTAGCCTC
>Ga0209210_1001939_pt1 | contig 16114 bp, 16 predicted proteins | sample RifGroA1_FD_183991 | JGI IMG/M metagenome (GOLD analysis project Ga0209210, IMG submission 183991) | Contaminated groundwater microbial communities from Rifle, Colorado, USA - Rifle Groundwater A1 (SPAdes) (version 2) | ecosystem: Environmental > Aquatic > Deep subsurface > Groundwater >...
AAATTTACACTATAAATCTTCAATTATTGATGGAGTTAAGTTGATAGAAGTTCCAGATATTTTTCCCAAAAGATTACGACATGATGGTTGGAGCCCAATGCAAATCTTTTTTCGTTGTGTATATGTTTTAACGCATCGATTTAATTTAATTCATGGTTTTGGACATCGGCCTTCTGTCGGCCTGCCTTGTTTATTACATAGGTATTTATACAAGCAACCTTACATTGCTGATTGGGCAGATTTATGGGGATATGACGGAATAGCTACTTTAAGACATAAGTTTTTAGGTAAACTTGAGGGATTTTTAGATGAATCAACCGAAAGATTTATTTACAAAAGAGTCGATGGATTATCGGTCATTAACTCATATCTTGAAAAAAAAGCAAATAATATAAGAAAAACTTCGAACTCAATTCTGCTTCAAGTAGGATGTGATATTGATTCAATTAAACCTTTGAATAAAATTTTAATGCGTAAAAAATATGGATTTCTAAAAAATTCTCCGATAATTGTTCACCTAGGCAATGCTTCGTATGATGCAGAACTTTTAGCAAATACTTTTATTGAACTTAGAAAAATAAATAAAAAGGTAATTTTGTTACATATAGGAAAACCCATGACCGATTTTGATAATTTAATAAACCTGGCAAATTTAAAGAAGTATGTAATAAATAAGGGATTTATTTCGCATGATAAAGTTCAAGAATTGATCGCCTGCGGTGATATTATGTTATTGCCATATACCAATAAACCTATCAATTTAGGTAGATATCCAAATAAAATAGGGGACTATTTAGCTGCAGGAAGACCAGTAGTAAGTAATCCTACCGGAGATATTAGAATATTATTTACTAAAACAAAAATCGGTTTGTTAATTAAAGAATCACCCATAAAAATGGCTAAGATAATAAATCAATTATTACTTAATAAAAAAATGCTTAAACAATATGGAGAAAATGCAAGATTGTATGCGGAAAAAAAATTATCTTGGTTTATTTTAACTAAAAAATTAGAAAAATATTATTTATCATTTTTATCTGAAAAATCTAGCTGAACTTTATATAAATTAGCTTGATCTACAAATCCTTTAAGATAAAACCAATCATATATCTTAATTAACACAAAAATAATTATTTTATAAAAAATATTACCGTGATAAATATTCAGCCATTTACGAAAATCTACTGGCCAATATTTTATTCTTTTGATATATTTTATAATTTTGTAATCCGGAAGAAAAACCAATTCATTGGTTAATTTCCATTTTCTGTAAATTAGAAAACCAGTTCTTCCTCGACAATAAGCCTTTTTAATAAATTTTTTAAATTTATTTACATCTTCATGATAGACAATCATTTTAGAATTATAAAATCCTAATAAAGAATGTTTATGAAACTGTAAACCTATATCAGTATCGGCGTGGTCTCCGATCGGATTTATAAATATTTGATTGTCAAATTTTATTTTTTTGGATCTCATTAATTTTAGATTTAAAATGACGTTTTTACTATCCAAACTAAATTTATCCAATTGTTTAATTTTTTGCTTATATCTATATTTAAACCAATATTGTTGTCTATAATGTTGTGCTTGAGCAAATAAATTATTTATGTTAAATAATTTATTTTGTCCGGAAATATAACCAAATTTATGATTATTTTTTATAAAAAAAAGTGCTTCTTTAACCCAATTTTTATCAAGTAAACAATCATCATCAACAAATCCCAAATAATCTGTTTTACATATTTTAATAATTTGGTTTCGAGCTTGAGGAATTGTAGAATATTTATAAGAAAAATATTTTATTGGTAAATTACTAAATAATTTTATAATTTTTTGGGCTGACTGAAATTTACTATTATCAATTATAATAATTTCATAAGGTAAAATTGTTTGATTTGCAATGCTGTTTAAACAGTTGGTTAATTGTTTACTTCTGTCTTTAGTTAAAATTCCTAAAGTAATTTGATTCATCATAAAACTGACAAATAGGCAAGCATCACCATAAATATATCTATTGAAGGATCAAGGCTAAAAAGAGTTTGAAATTGTGAATTAATAATAAAAGTCAAAGCACCTATCCAGATTGATAAATCTATAAGATTTTTTTTAGCCATATTCCAAGTTTTTTTAAAAATATAAAATACGAACAATACGAAAAGCATACCGGCAGGTATGCCTATTTCGGAAAAAAATAATAAGAATGTATTATGTACTGGATATAAAAAATTTCTAATTTCTGGTATTAAATCTAAATTGGACATAAAAAAAGTAAAATTATTAATTCCTATTCCAAAAATAGGTGATGAGAATATTGCTTCAAATGAAATTTTGATTAAATTTAATCTACTCCATCCATTACCAATATTTAAAATATCGTTAAAAGAATTAATCCTTGTAAAAAATAACGGCCCAAGAAAAATAAGCAGTAAAGAAATAATAATAAATATAGCTGAAATTAATTTATAATTAATTCTATTTTTATTAAAGATTAATAGTTTATGTAACCATGAAAATAAAAAAATTATCACTACACAAGCTATCCAACTACTACGGCTAAAAGTTGCAAATATTGCCAAACTGCATAAAATAAAAGAGCTCACAACAAAGGTTGAAAAATATGTATTTAATTTTTTTTCTCGATATAATTTTATTAAATATCCAATACTTATAGGAAGCAATAAAGATAAAGTACTCCCAAAAAATGTCGGGTGACCATACAAACCTGACACTCTGTAAAGCGGGCTTCCATCTGTGGTAACGTAACCATATGGTCTAAAAGACGTGCTATCTTCTAAAAATAAACCAATTGGTTGATTATTTATAAATTGCCATGAACCAACCAATCCTAAGGTAAATGAAAATATTAAAAGTAAATATAGAAATATTTTTCTTATTTTGATATTAGAGAATAATAATTGTGCAATAAAATATAAAGATGTAAACTCAAAAATTCTGACAAACCCAAATATTGCAACAGAAAAGTTGTTATTAATAATTAAAGAAAAAAAACTCATTAGAAAAAAACCTATAAGAATAATTTCATTTTTTTTATATTTTATGTTTTTATATATCGAGTTGTTTTTTTGAATTATAATCAGCAAAACAAGTAAAATGATTAAAATAAGTTTGACTGTTATTCCAAAATAAAAGCTATATCCAGATTCCCACCACTGGATACCTATTGGCACTATCTCAATAAACCATCCCCTAATGCCTCTCTCAAAAGGTAGGCTGATTAATAAAGTAAGAAAAATTGATTGATATAAATTAAAATTAAAAATGAAAAAAGTAATTAAAAAATAAATTAAAAACAGAACAATATATATTTTGATTGAGATAACAAACAAAAAACAAGTAATTAAAAGTAATGAGAAAAAAATAAACTTAATTATGTTATTAGTTGGAAGTATTTTCATCATGTAAGTCTTGTATTTCAAAAGAACCGATATTATAATTTGAAAAAGTTAAATTTATAGTTTGACCTGTTTTAACAATCTGATTTCCGGCAAAACGCCATCCATCTTTTAATTCCTGAAGTTTTATTTCTAAAGTTATTACTAAGTCTTTAACTCTTTGGTTATTAACCAAGAAAGTATTTGAATAATAGTTTGGAGTCACATAAAAAATTGAACTGACAGAAGGTTCAATTTCAATTTGAGTTATTTCTGCTATAGATTGTTTGCTTTTCTGATTTATCATTTTGTCACCAATTTTGATTTGATTTATAATCCAAGGCTCAACAGTTCTATATCTGCCTTTAATAACTATGTTTTTTTGTGGGTATCCATTTTCAGGAACTGATAAATCCGTAATTTGGCCAATTAAATCAACTTTAGGAAATGCAAATTCAATTTTGCTACCTACAGATAAACTCTTATTTTTAAATGAAAATTTCTTTGTTTTATTATTTGCTATTCCCTTAATATTTACAAGCAAGATTAAAGTTGGTTTAACATCTCCATATTCCTCAATACCAACAATTCGGGCAATTTCTTTACCACTGGCGTTTTTTTCAATATCACCGATAGAAATATTTTTGGTTAACCAAGATGGTGGTAAATATGCATCTCCTTTGGAAGAATCTTCACTCCAGCCTTTTCCTTTCACTTCAACTCTTATTATTTGCGATTGTTCGCTAATACCAAAATATTTCACAATTCCAACCACAGAAGCAGTAATAAATAATATTATTAATATTTGTAATGGTTTCAAAGAGAAGATTTTATAAACTAGGTTTTTCATTCTTTTCAAGATGAAGTATATCACTTTCTATCAATAGAGCTAAAATAAAAACCAATAATAAATCCTCTAACAATTGAAAATAATTCAATGAATATATAAATAAATGATTTAAATATATGTTTGCTGTAATTAAGATGTCTAAATTGATCAAATGAATATTTCCAAGGCAAAATTATTCTGTCTTTAAATCTATCAGTAAAATAATTTTTTAATTTTAAATTGTGATCATGAATTGAGGAATATGTTACGAAAGCCATAATTCCAATTGTGTATTTGACTTGTTGTTTTAAGTTCTCGCTTTCTGTTATCCATCGGTTGTGCCAAATGATTATGTTTGGTTCATATGCTAATTTATATCCCTTTGAGAATAATCGGTATATTAATTCACTTTCTATGCCTCCTGCTTGACAAACAGATCCTTTACCTAACCAAGTTTTAAATAATCCAACTTTTTCTAAAGCTGATTTACGGAAAGCCATATTGTTTCCCAAACCGATTTCTTTATAATGAATTGTTGCAGGATTAGAAAATATTTCATAATTTTCTTTAGTAAACACAGGCGGATTAATCAGATTTTTGTGTTTTTCCGGTTGATAGGGAAGTGATTTACCAAAAATACCAGAAATCTGTAGATTTTTTTTGAAAATAAAATCAATCTTTTTTAACCAATTTTTGTGAACAATACAATCATCATCTGTAAAAGATACTATATTTCCCTGTGTTTGGGTAATTGCGAAATTTAATGCAATAGACTTACCTGATCCTGGGTGATGATAATAGCGGATTTTTTTATTTAATAGTAAATTAGAATCGAAAATATCTTTTGTTTGATCAATAATAATAATTTCAAAATTTTTAAAATTATTTTTTAGTATTGATTTAATACAATCAGATAATTTTTTTGGTCTATTTTTTGTAGCAATTAATATAGAAACCATAAATTTTATTTTTTTAATATACATGCAAAAATACCTATTAAATATCCTTTTATTAAATACCAAGAATTAACTTTAAAAATTAAAGTTTTTGTTAGTAATGACCAATCATGATTTTTCAAAAAATAATAAACTAAAAAAGCTATATTACCCAGGCTTTTTTTCGCCGATAATTTCTTACTTTCTTTTTTCGTGATCCATTTATTGTGATAAACTATCATTTTTGGATTAAATCCGATTTTATAACCATGCAATAAAGCTCTGTAAACTATTTCCGTTTCTTCTCCTCCAGCAGTACCAGTTTTTGCTCCAGGCCCTAACCAAGTTTTAAAATTTCCTAATTTCTTTAAAGCTTCTTTTCTCCATGCCATATTATTTCCTTTTCCAAGGTCACGGGTAAAAATTATGTCCGGATTATCTATTATTTCCGGTAAATTATCAGTAAGAGCATAGCAAATCAACCCTTTATGTTTTTCAGGTTGATAAGCCGAAGTTTTACCAAACACACCAAAAATACCCTTATTTTTCTTAAAATATCGGGAAATATTATCCAACCAATTAGTTGAAACTACACAATCATCATCTGTAAAAACTAAGATATCACCCTTTGATTGATTTATAGCATAATTTAATGCCTGAGATTTTCCGTTGCCGGGAAAATGATAATATCTAATTCTTGCTGTTTTGGTTTGATTAATTTGATTTCTCAGACTTATATTTGTTTGATCAATTACCAGTATTTCACAATCTGTAAATTTATTAATCACAAGACTATGTAAACAAACCAATAGTTGCGATTGTTTGTTTTTAGTACAAATAATTACGGAAATCATAATAAGTTTATTAGATTGTTTGTTATTTAACTATGATATTTGGTAATATAATATTTTAAAAGAAATAATAGATTAATTTGACCAACTATGTTTAATCAATTATTTAAAGATAAACCTATATTTGTAAATATTATAATTAATTTTTTAATATTTATTACAGTTTTAACAATCAGTTTTTATCTTCAAAGAGAAATTTTTTCTTCCAAATATACATACGCTGACGATGCAGAACAGCATATGTATTTTTTGTATCAAATTAAAAATCCTAATTTATTTAAAAATGATTTGTTAACTGAATATGCAAAATATTATCAATCACCGGGTTATTTAGTCTTTTATTTTACATTAAGTTATTTTTTTGATCCACTTTTGATAACCAAGATATCAGGAGTAGTATTATATGCTCTATGTTTATTCTTAATATTTAAAATTGGCTTACTATTTGTAAATAAAATATATGCTTCAATATTATTCTTTTTTTTCTTATTAACAAAAATTTTTATACTTAGAATAAATGGAGGTTTTGCGCGGTCTTTCTTCATGCCTTTTCTTTTATTATTTTTATATAATCTAAACAAAAAAAATATCGTTGCTTCATCTTTTTCTATTCTTTTATTAGGTCTATTCTATCCAGTTGGTTATATTATATGTCTACCGATATTTTTAATTTATTCTTTTGTTCATAGGAACTTAATAAGAAGTAGACAAAAAATTTTGTTAATTATATTAATAATTATATTGCCTGCAATTTATTATTTAAATAAAAATATTTTTTATTCATCTCATGATTTTGGTCAACTAGTAAATATAGAACAAATGAAAAATAATATAGAATATACTGATAAAGGCAGATTTCAGGTTATACCAACCTTACGTCTAGATCAGGAATATCTATCCTTACTGAATGCTCCAAACTATAATTTACTATCTTCATTGCTCCAAAATAATTTAATAATTGCTTGGGTTATTAGTTTATTTTTATTAATTTATTTAATTCACCGTAAAACGCTTTTTCTGCTACTATTTTTCAGTATTATCGTTTATTTTGCAGCAAACTTTTTTTTGATTAAATTATTTTTACCGGAGAGATATCTAGAATACACTATACCTTTGCTCTTTGTCTTTTTTTACACTGATTTAATATATGGAATATCCCGTATCTTTATTATATTAAATTGGCCTAAAATTAGAATAATATATTTTATTATTATATTAACTTTAATTTTTTCTCGACTACAAAGTATTAATAAATTAAATTATGAATTTAGCGGTAATAAAAAAAGTTTGTTTAATTATCTTAAACAACTACCAATTAATAGCTTGATAGCAGCTCATCCCTATATAGCGGATGATATCCCATTATTTACACAAAGAAAGGTATTTATAAATTTTGAATTATCTCATCCCATATATTATAACTATTGGCAAACAATTAAGATTAGAACTTATGATTTTTTCGATATGTATTATTCTAGTAATCTTGATAAAGTTAGAATTTTTTGTAAAAAAAATAGCGTTGATTATATATTAATCAAAACAGAACATTTCGATAATAATTATCTAACGAATAAACAAATATATTTTGAGCCATTTAATACGTACATAAGAAATACATATTCTCATAAGTCCTATTTTATCTTGAATGAGTATTCAAAAGACCATTCTCTTTTTGCTTGGCAAGATTATCGTTTGATAAACTGCTCTATTATTTAATAAAAATAAAATTTAATAACTACATTAATAAAATATTATTTCATTTTTATGTGGATTGATCAATTACTATGATTTCAAAATTATTATGAGAATTTTTTAAAATTGATTTAATACAATTATATAGTTTTAAGTGTTTTTTTTTGTCAAAATTAAAATTGAAATCATAAAAACTATTAATCAATTATAGAATATTTAAAACCTATTAATATTCCTTTTAATAAATTAAAAACACTTTTTATACCTAAATAAAAATTATCTTTTATTGAATAATGTTTTTGATTTAAAAAATTAACTTCAAATCTGTTTTTATAAAAAAAGATAATCTTACAAAAATAATTCAACATTTCAAATCTTCGATACTTTATAAAATAAAAAATATATATAGCAATATTTCCAATATGTTTATTAATAATTAATAGGTCATTTTCCTTAGCAGTTAACCATCTATTATGATAAATGATTATTGATGGTTCCAAAAAGATATTTATTTTACTTATTAAAGAACGATATACCATGTCTGTTTCTTCACCACCATTAATCGATTCTGATCCAGGTCCTAACCATTCTTTAAAGAAACCAATTTTATTAAAAACTTTTTTTCTGTATATCATATTATTACCTTTAATATACCCTGAAATTGGAAGTTGATTATTTTTTAATACTTGTCTTTTTTGAATAATTGTTATTGCAGGACAATATTGATTTTTATGTAAAAATGGTTTATAAGGTAATGTTTGTCCAAATACAATTTCTATGTGTTTATATTGAAAAATTTTATAAATTTTGGTTAACCAATTTCTACTTACTATGCAATCATCATCTGTAAAAACCAATAAACTTCCATTTGCTTTTTTAATCCCTAAATTTCTAGCTTTTGTTAAACCTTTTGAATCTTGATGAAAGTATTTAATTTTATTATTTCTAATTTTTTTTAATGAATTTTTTGTAATTAAATTCTCGCTTTGATCTACAACTACTAATTCGTAATTGTAATATTTAGAATTTAAAATTGACTTTAGACAAAGATTAACTTGAATAGGTCTATTTCTAGTACAAATAATTACTGAAATCATTGTTTTTAATTTTATCTAAAAATTTAAAAAAAATACTTTTATATACTTTTTTATATATAATTTTTTTATTTCTGTTTACATGAAATTTTTTTCTTATTTCAATCATTTCTCTATCAGCGCTAATACCAAGTCTGTGTAGGTTGTCATAATAACTACCTTTTTTATAAAATTTGATTAATTTTCCAATTGTTTTATGGTGCACACCTACTTCATCAATAATTGCCTTATTTTTTTTAATATATTTTGACCATACCAAATCAACTCCCCATCCAGAACGATTTAATAAAAAAGTTGGTAATAATTTTTTTATTGATTCCCTATTCATCACTGGACACAGCATTTCAATAAAATTTACTATACGATATTTACAGTATTTATTTTGAATTGTAATAGGATAACTATAAAACCCCCCAATAAGTGATGGTTGACACAACGGAAAATTATATTGATGTGCTATATTAAATAATTTATTAATTTGTTCACTTGTAATAAAAATATCGTCATCGGGTAAAAAGAAATATTTATATTTATCTAATATGTGTTTATTTTTTTTTAAAGCATAATATATTGTTTCTAATTTAAAAAGACCTTTTATAGTATCAAAAAATTCTACTTTATTTAATCTTATATTTTTTTTATTTCCACAATAGATCAGAAATACATCATAATTATGTTTTTTCTGATTTATCCAAAATCTATGCATTGATTTATCAGTTATAACTGAAATTAATAAATTTTTATTCATTTAAATAATAATTTTTCTTCTGAAAGAATAGATTTTAATAATACAGATGCTTCTGAATAAAAACGATATCTAACTGATGAATTACTTATAAAGTGTTTACAAATTGTATTAGTTTTGTTTTTTTGATTGAACGGTACATAATATGAAGAAGGAAGTCTATGTAATAATTTATTATTTTTCTTTGAAAACATCATTGATAATATGGTCTGCATGTTTATAAATCTGTTATAACTGCAATTGCTTAAAAAATTTAAGTATTTTTCAATTAATTCATAATCAGTTTCTTTTGGATTATATGAGATTAAACCACCGTTTAAACGAGAAATTAGTCTTAATTTAAAAAAATATTTAGCTTCAATTTTTGAAACTGAATAACCATTCCAGTAATCACTCATAAATAATACTTTATCAACAGATTTATCGTTTAAAAATTTAATAATATGTAAAGGTTTTTTATAAAAAAGTATGTCACTATCTAGCATTAATATTTTATTTTTCATGCTCAACAGTGGTAAATAGATATGTTTCTTTACCATAGTATTTTTTTGTATTAAAGAATTTGTATAATATTTTGTTTTTAATATTGGACCTAATATTTTTTTACTTTCTTTATTTGGTATAAACCTAACGTTTTTAATAAATTTTTTAATCAATTTTATATCTGATTTATTTAAACTTCCATCGTCAACAACAGTATAAAAAAAGTTTTGCTTAGAATAATAACTAAATGTTTTAATGCATATTAAATACATTAATAAATGATCATGTGATGTTAATGTAATAATTTCAGAATTTGATTTATTTGGTAATAAAGATTCAACTGTTTTAGTTTGATACAGTAAATATCTGAGTTGACATTTTTTATAAATTAACCAGTATTTAAATTTAAAATTAAGTAAATAATTTTTTATTTTAAAAAGAAATATTTGATACATGAATAAATTTATGATTTTAAAACTAATTTATATATATTTTAGTTTTTATATTTATATTTTTATAATAGTAATTTTAAATTTTATCATTTATCTACAAATTTTATTTTAAATTAAATGAATTTATTAATAGTTGGAAATTCTAAATATATAAACAATGAGGATAACTGCGCAATAACAACTCAAACTAGCGAAAATAATTAGATTTCACTTCCATTAACTATAAAATAAAACAAATTTATTTGTAAGAATTTAAAATTGAGGTATTTCCAATTTTCTTTATTTTTCCGTTTTCCATTATAATTACCTTATTACAATTCTTTTTAAGAAATGCGATCCATTGCGTAACAAAAATAATAGTTTTGTGTTGAAGATAAAATGAATGAAGTTTACTTTTAATTTTAAGTTGAAAATCTTGATCACCAGCACTTATTCCTTCATCAAATATTAAAATATCTGGATCTGAATTCACTGCAACAGAAAAACCCAAACGCAAACACATACCACCTGAATATGTAAAGAGTGGTGCATCAATAAATTTCCCAATATCAGCAAATTTAACAATTTTTCCTATTTTACTTTTAATTTCAGACTTTGACATTCCCAATAACATACCATTAATATAGATGTTTTGCTCACCAGTTAAATCAGCATGAAATCCCGCCTGAATATCAATCAAAGAAACAAGTTTCCCATTTGTCTTCAAAATACCAGATGTAGGGTTTGTAATACCGGATATAATCTTAAGTAACGTTGTTTTACCACTACCATTAGGGCCGATCATTCCAATTATTTCGCCTTTGTTGATAGTCAAATTGAAATTCTTAAGTGCCCAAAACTCTTCATTTTTACCATTAATCAATCTTTCAGATAAAGTTGGTTTCTCGTGATGAATAGTGTATCTCTTTGAGATATTAGTAAGTTTTATAGCAATATTATTCATAGCCAATCATCAAAATTTTTACTTTCTTTTTTAAAGATTAATATACCCAATACTGAAATGATAATAATCATAAAAGTGTTGACCGTAATCATAGCAACACCCGGTAAGGGATAGTTTATAAATGCATGTTGGAATAATTGTAAGACAGATGTCATGGGATTTAACCTCCATAACCAGATGTATTGATAAGGAATAATATAAAAAGAATAAACTATGGGAGTAGCGTAAAACCAAATTATCAATAATGCCTGGATAAAAAATGCTACGTCTCTAAAACGCACATTTAATGCAGACGTCAACAAACTTAAACCAACAGTAAAAGAAATCAATAATATAAATGCCGGAATTAAATAGGGGATTCGAGAAATTGAAAGAGTTTTGATAAAAATTACTGGTATCATAAATAATGATAAAGCAGCTAATAAATGTACCAAGTTGGATAAAATTATAGATATGGGAATAATTGTGTGCGGAAATTTAGCTTTTTTGATAAGTGACCTTTCAAATACTATTGACGGAGTTGCTTTGGATAGAGAGGTAGAAAAAAAATTCCAGACCAAAAGATTAGTAAATAAATAATAATTATAATTTTTAATTGGTTCTTTCATAAAAAATGTGAATACGAAACCAATTATTAACATTTGAAGTAATGGATTTACAAACAACCATAAAAAACCAAAAATTGTATTTTTATATCTCGCTTTTAATTCTTTTTCAGTCATTATTAAAAGAAGATCTATAAAATGATGCGTATTATTTTTCATAACCTAATATAATTTTATTGTATCGTATATGTTAACACTAATAATTTTAAAAAAGCATATAAATAAATGGACTAATTGGAGAGGCAGAAGTAATAAAAATGAATATTCCGACTATAATAATAATTATTACCGGAGGCAATATCCACCAATTTTTATTTTTCCATATATATATTAACAAATCTTTCATATTTTCTTTATTTTTCGGACTAAAAATGAACCAATCATTAAATAATCAATGTCAGTATTTAAAAAACAGCGTATCGCATCTACAGGAGAACATACAATAGGTTCTCCACGAATATTAAATGAAGTATTTATTATAATCGGAATTTTAGTTTTTTGGTAATAATTTTTAATTAAATCATAATATAACGGATTATCTTGATGAGAAATCACTTGTAATCTACCTGTTTTATCTACATGGACAGTCGCAGGGGAATCTTTTATACCTATATTTTTAAATGGATATACAAGTAACATATATTTACTTGGTTCGGGTAATGGATCATCAACAAAAAAATAAGATTTGACATGTTCCTTTAAAATTACTGGCGCAAAGGGTCTGAATATTTCCCGATGTTTAATTTTAATATTAATAATATCTTTCATTTTCAAACTACTAGCAGAAGCTAAAATACTTCGGTTTCCTAAAGCTCTCGGACCCCATTCCATTCGTCCTTGAAACCAACCTATTATTTTTTGCTTAATAAGTAAATCTGATACAACATCACAGATCGATGCATTATCATGAATAAATTTATATTTTAGTTTATTAGCATCAAGAATATCCTTAATTTGAATGTCAGAGTATGCTGGTCCTAATTGAGGAGTAAATTTACTATATTCGATTTTTTGACCCAAATATTGACACCAAAAATATAAAGCGGCCCCAATCGCACATCCTCCATCACTTGGATCAGGTGGAATATACAAATTTTTAAATGTAGTATTTTTAATAATTTTGCCATTTGCTACCGAGTTTAATGCAACCCCTCCAGCCATACAAAGATTTTCTTGCTTATATTTTTTATTAATTACATTTAATAGATTAATTAACACTTCTTCTAATTTCATCTGTAATGATGCTGCTATATCTGCATAATAATTTTTTATTTTACTCTCAGGTTGACGGGCTGGATAACCAAATAACATCTCCAATTCATGGTTATACATCTTATCTGAATGAATGAAAGAAAAATATTTTAAATTTAAGGAATAACTTCCATCCTTATGTATTTTAATAAGTTCATCATATTGCAATTTAAATGTTTTCGGATCACCATATGCAGCTAATCCCATAACTTTATATTCTGCATCGTTAACACTAAAACCTAAATAAGCTGTAATTGTACTGTATAAAAGACCTAAAGAATGAGGAAAGCGGATCTCTTCGTCTAAAACAATTTTTTGGTCTTTTGCAATCCCTATGGCAGTTGTTGCCCATTCACCAACTCCGTCAACTGTAAGAATTACTGCTTCGGAAAATCCGGATAGATTATATGCACTAGAGGCATGTGACATATGATGATCGACATAAAAAATTTTTCCTGTGTAATTTAATTCCGTTCGTAAAGTTTTGGGGATATTTAGTTTAAATGATAACCATTGGTTTATAGTATCAATAAAAATTTTACGATTTTTTGGAAACGAGGCTAAATATTGAAAAATTATTCGTTCAAATTTTATTACAGGTTTTTCGTAAAAAACTACAGCATCTATATCATTTGATAAAATATTTGCCCATGATAAACAAAATTTGATCGCGTTTATAGGAAAACTGTTATCATGTTTTTTGCGTGTAAATCTTTCCTCTTGAGCTGCGGCAATAATTTTTCCATTAATAATTAAACAAGCAGCAGCATCGTGATAATAACATGATATTCCTAGTATAGTTTTTATCATATATCAATACATTCTTTTTAATGATTGTTTCCGATTTATTTTATGCCAAGAAGTTTGATCGTTACGAATATTTAAAAAAATTTTCCCTATTATTTTTGCAATGATTGAAGTTATTCCAATACCTATATAATACGCAAAATGAAGAAATATAAAATTAATTATAAAATTTACTTTTTTCTGAAAATAAATCCATAAATAGAGCATAATCATATGTTATTATATATCAAATATTTGATTCAATAATCTTAATAGTACATTTCGCAATATAAAAAAATACTGAAATATAATACATAAATGAAAAAATATTATAATTTTCTTTTTATATTAGGAATTTTAATTATCTTATTTCCGATTTTTATTTTGATTAGTATCCTAATTTTATATTTATGTGGTAAACCAATTTTTTACATCCAAAAGAGAATAGGAAAGAATGGTCAAATTTTCAAATTATATAAATTTAGAACAATGATAAAAAATGCAGATAACTTAAAGAATAAATATCTTAAACATAATGAAGCTAAAGGAGTTGTTTTCAAAATCCATAATGACCCCAGATTTACTTCAATTGGTAAATTTTTAAGCCACACCGGGCTTGATGAGCTTCCGCAGTTATTTAATGTATTAAAAGGGGAAATGAGTTTGATAGGTCCTAGACCTTTACCGATTGATGAATCAAACAAACTCAAATCCTGGCAGAAAAAAAGACTCACAATTAAACCCGGAATAATTTCTCCCTGGATTTTGGAAGGATATCATCAAAATTCATTTGATAATTGGATGAAAAGTGATTTAAAATATATTTCTAAAAAATCTTTTAAGTATGATTTACAGGTATTCATTAATGCGATATTATTAGCTTTTAAATTAATAATAAGTGAAATTTTTTATGATAAGTCTTCGACTACGCTCAGACAATAGTATCTTATTCCCTAAGTAAGAGTAGCGTATGGAAGGGTTTTACTTATTTCGCAACCTGATTTCTGTTTTATATGTCTGACTGACAGATGAGTTTTGTGCGTCTTCCAAAACAAAATTAATAATTACATTTTTATATAAACCATTAACATCCTTATTGCAGGTAAAAACTCCTGTGCAGGGATTAACGACAACTTTATCACTAGTCAAACTATTTCCATCAACATATAAACTTCCAGAAGAACAGGAATAATGAATCGGTGTTGCAGGTTGTGAAGGTTGAATAATGTAAAGGTCGATAGATGTACCTGCACATGTTTTTACACCTCCTACTAAATAATACACATCAGTTGCATTTCTAATATTTTGCTCCATTGTTGATAAGGCGTAGTCTCCATTTTGTTTGATTTCTTTAACAATTTCGGTTTTTGCACTTCCTGATAACAAATTAAACAAAGAAATTGAAGCAATTAAACCAATTGTTCCTATTAAAACAAGTGTAACCAAAGTCTCAACCAAGGTAAAACCAACTCTAGTGATTCCCTGCCCGCTAATGCTTGAGCATAGCGATGGCAGGCGGGTGGATTCTGCCTGCCTGCCGGCGAGGCAGGGATTCTGGATTATTGAATTTCTCATAAATCTTAGCATCTTCATATCAATTACAAAACTAAACTAATAATTGTCATCCTCGCGAATGCGGGGATCTTAAAAATTAATAAGATTCCCGATCAGGTCGGGAATGACGTGTTAAAAATTACCATTTTGTTAAAACCGTTTCTAAATCTACTTTTGCAGTTCTTGCTCCTTGAGTCCATGTAACATTAATTAAAGCTGTAACTTTATCACTTGCTACGTTTCCTGTTAAAGTCATTTCTCTTTCAAAAATTGTACCAGTCATATTTGTACTGCATGAAGAAGCAGTCATACTGGAATAATTGCTTAAATTATTGACACAATATGTTGCGCCTGCTTTTGTGTAAAAACCTGACCAACCGGTAGTTTGTGTATCTCTTTGTTGATGCAACCATTCAATGGCTTCCTGAGCATATTTTGTAGCTTGAGCTTTATTACGGGCATATTGGGCATTTGCCAGTGATACAGTAATTGCGGAAAT
>Ga0209210_1001947_pt1 | contig 16064 bp, 19 predicted proteins | sample RifGroA1_FD_183991 | JGI IMG/M metagenome (GOLD analysis project Ga0209210, IMG submission 183991) | Contaminated groundwater microbial communities from Rifle, Colorado, USA - Rifle Groundwater A1 (SPAdes) (version 2) | ecosystem: Environmental > Aquatic > Deep subsurface > Groundwater >...
TGTTCTTCTTCGCGGCGGCCGAGTAAAAGATTTGCCGGGCGTTCAATACCACATCGTCCGCGGAGTTTTAGACACCGCGGGAGTAGAAGGCAGAAAACGCCAAAGGTCGGCGTACGGAACAAAGAGGCCCAAATAAAGGAATTTGCCCCCGCGATTTGGAGTGAAGCGACAAATCGCGACTGCAAAACCTTTACCCCGACCTGGGTCGGAGTGCTCAATTTTATAATTATTCGCTTCACTCATTAAGAAAATCAATCATGCGCAGAAAAATTAAAATTAAATACAAATTAAGCCCGGACCCTTTATATAATTCTCTCGGCATTGAGAAATTTACCAATTATTTGATGCTGGAAGGGGGAAAAAACACGGCGCGAAAAATCGTTTACCGGACGCTGGAAGAAATTAAAAAGAAAACCAAAGAAGATCCTCTCAAAATTTTTGAAAAAGCGGTTGAAAATGTTTCGCCGTGGGTTCATGTCCGCTCAAGAAGGGTGGGAGGCGCCACTTATCAGGTGCCCAAAGAAATTCCATCCGAAAAAAGGCCCGGCATTGCCATGAAATGGATAATCCTGGCGGCGCGTTCAAAAAAAGGGAAAAATATGACAAATCGGCTCTCCGAAGAATTGATCATGGCCTCTAAAAATGAGGGAATAGCAATCAAAAAACGCGAAGATACGCACAGGATGGCCGAAGCTAACAAAGCCTTCGCCCATTTCGCGTGGTAATGGCTTTGCCCGCGATTTGGAACGAAGCGACAAATCGTGGCTGCAAAACATTACCCCGACCCAGGTCGGGGTGCTCAATTTTATAATTATTCGCTTCGCTCATAAAATAAAATTGGCATGACTAGACAGTATCCAATTGAACGAACAAGGGATATCGGCATTATTGCCCATATTGACGCGGGGAAAACAACCGTGAGCGAGCGGGTGCTTTTTTATACAGGCATTACATATAAAATCGGCGAGGTGCACGAAGGAGAGGCGGTAATGGACTGGATGGAGCAGGAAAAAGAACGCGGCATCACCATAACGGCCGCGGCCACAACTTGTTTCTGGAAAAACCACCAGATTAATATCATAGACACGCCCGGCCACATTGATTTTACGGTTGAAGTTCAAAGGTCTTTGCGCGTCTTAGACGGCGGCGTGGTGGTTTTTGACGGCGTTGCCGGAGTAGAACCGCAGTCGGAAACGGTCTGGCGCCAGGCGGATAAATATAAAGTTCCTCGCCTTTGTTTTATCAATAAAATGGACAGAATGGGCGCGAGCTTTGAAAACAGCTTTAAATCAATTCTTGAACGGCTCACTCCCAATGCCGTGGCCCTTAATATCCCCATTGGCCAAGAGGCTGATTTCGAGGGCATTATAGACCTTTATAAGATGAAGGCGGTTTATTTTGAAGGCGAGCGCGGAGAAAATATCGTAGAAAAAGAAATTCCGGAAAAATACGGAGCCGAGGCGGAAAAATGGAGAAAGCAAATGATAGAAAAAATTTCCGAAACCGACGAATCGCTTCTTGATAAATATTTGAACAATCAGGAGCCTTCAACCGAGGAAATGAAAAAAGCCCTGCGCAAAGCCTGCCTGGAATACAATCTCGTTCCGGTTTTATGCGGTTCTGCTTTAAAAAACAAAGGAATACAGCCGATGCTCGACGGCGTGGTTGATTATCTCCCCAGCCCGATTGATTTGCGCTCGGTTGAAGGAATCAGCCCGAAAACAAAAGAAAAAATAATCCGCGAAGCAACAGATGAAAATCCTTTCAGCGCGCTGGCTTTTAAGCTCCAAACAGATCCTTATGTGGGCCAGCTTACTTATTTCCGCGTTTATTCCGGAACCTTAGCTTCCGGCTCTTATATTTACAATTCTTCAACCGATACCAGGGAAAGAATCGGCAGAATTTTAAGAATGCACGCCAACCACCGCGAAGAAATTAAAGAGGTTTTTAGCGGCGAGATCGCCGCAGCCATTGGGCTGAAAAATACTAAAACAGGAAATACGCTTTGCGATCCAAATAATCCAATAATTTTAGAGCGGATTGAATTTCCCGAGGCGGTGGTTTCTCTGCGCATTGAACCGAAAACAAAAGCAGACCAGGAAAAAATGAGTCTGGCTTTGAAGCGGCTTTCCGACGAAGACCCGACTTTCAGAATCAAGGCGGACCCGGAAACCCTGGAAACCATTATTTCCGGGATGGGAGAATTGCATCTTGAAATTATTGTTGACCGGATGAAAAGAGAATTCAAGGTTGAAGCCGGAGTGGGCAAGCCGCAAGTCGCTTACAAAGAAACCATTACCGCGGACGGCGAAGCGGAAGGAAAATATATCAGGCAATCAGGGGGCCGGGGCCAATACGGCCACGTCCGCGTCAAATTGTCGCCGAGAGAAAGAGGCGCGGGATTTGAATTCATAGATTCCATCAGAGGCGGCATTATCCCGCAGGAATTCATTCCGGCCGTTTTAAAAGGCGTCAAAGAAGCAACGGAACGCGGCGTGGTGGCGGGATTCCCTTTGGTTGACCTTTCGGTTGAACTTTATGACGGTTCGTACCACGATGTTGATTCTTCGGAAATGGCGTTTAAAATCGCGGGTTCAATCGCCCTGCAAGAAGGAGCGAAACGAGCCAAGCCGATACTTTTGGAACCAATTATGAAAGTAGAAGTGGTGACTCCGGAAAAATTTTTAGGCGATGTCGTAGGGGATTTGAATTCCAAGCGCGGGCAGATTGAAAATATGGGCGATAGATTCAATCTGAAAGTCGTTGACGCCAAAGTGCCTTTATCGGAAATGTTCGGATATGTCACGAATTTGCGTTCAATGACAGAGGGAAGAGCCACTTATACAATGGAATTTGACCGCTACGAAAGAGTTCCTGAAAACGTCGCCCAATTGATTAAAGAGGGGAAAAAATGACGAAAAACAAGAAGCGAAGCGACTATGTTTTTCGTCGCCCCGCGCTGATTTTACCGGAATTATAAAATATTTAGGGCCGGGATAAAAAAACTATGTCTGAAGACAAAGAAACCATCAACGAAGAAATGCTGGAAGACGATCTGGGAATTGAAGTTGACGTGGAAAATCTGCCTTTATAAATGACTTGACGACCCATGCTATCTTATATAAGATAAGACTATTGCGTATTTATCGCATTTTTTATTAAAAGCTGGCTACCCCGCACTAATTTTGCGAGATTAGCCATGGCGATGCGCTTCGCCCGTAATGGGATGCCGCTATTCGCGGCACGCGCATCGCAAAACAAAAAGTCGTCATTAAAAATAAAAAGGTCAGCAATTATTAATTAAGAAAAATTAGGGCGGGGTGCTCATATTTTTACAAAAATTTTATTCACTCCGTTCCAAAATTTCTAAAAAATATGGCAGAAAAATTTGAAAGGACAAAGCCCCACGTCAATGTCGGCACTATCGGCCACGTTGACCACGGCAAAACAACTTTGACCGCCGCCCTATTGCACGTGCTCAATTTGGCCGGCAACAAAGTGAGACTGGAAGGAGTCAACGACATTGACAACGCGCCCGAGGAACAAAAGCGCGGCATTACCATTGCCTTGCACCACTCCGAATACGAAACTCCCAAAAGGCACTATGCTCACATTGATTCGCCCGGCCATGCCGACTATATCAAAAATATGATTACCGGCGCGGCGCAAATGGACGGAGCCGTTTTAGTCGTTTCCGCCGCGGACGGCGCAATGCCTCAAACAAGAGAACACATTCTTTTGGCAAGGCAGGTTGGCGTTCCCGCAATCATTGTTTTCCTCAATAAAGTTGATACGGTTGACGACAAAGAATTGGTTGATTTGGTTGAAGCCGAAATCAGGGAATTGCTCACCAAATATGAATTTCCCGGAGACAATATCCCGATTATCCGCGGTTCGGCCTTAAAAGCGATAGAGACTAAATCGGCCGACGACGAATGGGCAAAACCGATATTGGAACTGGCCAAACAATTGGACGACTACATTCCCGAACCGGTGCGCGAAATTGACAAGCCGTTTTTGATGCCCGTTGAAGATATTTTCTCAATTGAAGGCAGGGGAACGGTTGTCACCGGGAGAATTGAGCGCGGCAAAATAAAACTCAACGAAGAAATTGAAGTGGTTGGCTTGAAGCCAACGCAGAAAACCGTGGTTACCGGCATTGAAATGTTCAACAAATCTCTGGAAGAAGGCCTGGCCGGAGATAATGCCGGAATCCTGCTCCGCGGCCTGAAGAAAGAAGACGCGGAACGCGGACAAGTTTTGGCCGCTCCCGGATCTATTACTCCGCACACCGATTTTGAAGCCGAAGTTTATATTTTAACCAAGGAAGAAGGCGGCCGCCACACTCCGTTTTTTGGCGGATATAAACCTCAATTTTATCTTCGCACCACCGACGTTACCGGAGCGGTTACTCTTCCGGAAGGAACGGAAATGGTAATCCCGGGCGACACCATTGTCTTTAAGGTAAATCTTATGGCGCCGGTAGCCTTGGAAACGAAACAGCGCTTCGCTATCCGCGAAGGGGGCAAGACGGTCGGCGCCGGCGTTGTAACCAAAATTACCAAATAGAAAGCGGGGCGTGGAAAATAGAAAAATAGGGAAAATAAATAAAGCAAGATACATTGAAAATAAAATGGCACCCGCAAAAAAAAACGCAATTGTCGCTCCGCGCCGAGCCCGTAAGAGCGCGGCGATAAAACAAAATCAGCCAGCAAAAAGAAAAAAATCTGAAGCTGACGACAATAAACCCGTTAAAATATTCTTTCCGCCAAAGGCAGAGAAAAAAGAAAATGATGAAAAACCCAAGCTTCGGATCAGGGTGCGCGCTTACGACCATAAAATTTTGGACCTAAGCATCAAACAAATTGTGGATACGATTTTGCGCTCAGGAACGGAAATGCAGGGTCCGATCCCCTTGCCCACCGAAGTGCGCCGATATACCGTCAACCGTTCCAGCTTTGTGCACAAAAATGCCAGAGAGCAATTTGAAATGCGGATCCATAAACGACTTATTGATATTTTAAATCCTGGGCCAAAAATCATTGACGCGCTCACGAATTTAAACCTGCCGGCCGGAGTTGATATAGAAGTGAAAATGTCTTAGCATAATGCGAAAATTGCAAACTCCGCATGCGAATTATGCGAAAAACTTTCGCGGTATTCGCATATAATTTTGCATCATTGGCATTATATCTGTTTTATTTATGAAGTTCATTTTGGGTCAAAAAATTAAAATGTCGCAAACCTTTGACAAAGAAGGAAATATTGTTCCCGCGACTTTGGTAATGGCGGGTCCGATAACGGCAACCCAAATTAAAACCAAAGAAAAAGACGGCTATACCGCGATACAGTTTGGTTTTATAGGGAAAAAAAAGAGGATTAAAAAAACAGAAAAAGGGAAAGAATTCAAATATTTAAAAGAATTTAAATGCGGGGATGTTTCAAGCTTAAAACCAGGAGACAATATTGATGTTTCTGCGTTTCTTGAAGGAGATAAGGTTGAGGTTTCCGGCATCGCCAAAAGCAAAGGGTTTCAGGGAGTAGTGAAGCGGCACGGGTTCCACGGCGGTCCCCGCACTCACGGCCAAAAACATTCTGAACGCGAGCCGGGCTCAATCGGCTCCACCGCTCCTCAGAGGGTTTTTAAGGGAACGCGGATGGCCGGCAGAACGGGAGGAGAAAGAATGACGGTAAAAAATTTAAAAATCATCAAAATTGATAAAAATAAAAATGAACTCTGGATTTCCGGCGCGGTGCCGGGAAAAAGAGGAACGTTATTGGAAATTAAAAGCTCCGAAACTAAATTAAAATAATGAAGACCGACGTTTACAATCAAAGCGGCGAAAAAGTGGGAACCGCGGAGTTCCCCAAGGAAGTTTTCGGTCTTCCTTGGAATCCCGCCTTGATTCATCAAGTGATGTTGGCGATGCTGGCTAACAAAAGAGCCGGAACGGCTCATGCCAAAACAAGGGCGGAGGTCAGAGGCGGCGGAAGAAAGCCCTGGCGGCAAAAAGGATTAGGTCGGGCGCGGCACGGCTCTATCCGTTCGCCAATCTGGCGGGGCGGCGGAATTACTTTCGGCCCGAGAAAGGAAAGAATCTACAAACAGAAAATAAATAAAAAAATGAAAACGGGCGCGCTTTTAGTCGCTCTCTCGCAAAAAGCCCGGGATAAAGAAATTTTGGTGTTAGATAAAATAACAACAAAGGAATCAAAAACAAAAGAAGCCGCCGTAATTTTAAAAGCGCTTTCAAAAATAAAAGGGTTTGAAAAATTGACCAGAAAAAAAAACGCCGCCTTGATTCTGATATCCGCCAAGGGCGGAAACGAAAATCTTAAACGCGCTTTCCGCAATCTGCCCGGTATTATTTTCGTCCAAGCCGGCAATTTGAATCTTCTTGATGTTTTAAATCACAAATATCTTGTTTTTTCCAGGGAAGCCGTTGGCGCCCTCGGACCGGTTCCAAAATAAATTTATTCTTCGCCAATATTTTCATTGACAAAAATTTTTAGATTGATAAGATTTCAAACATGGCATTTCTTGATATATTGAAGGGAAGAAAAAGAGAGGAAGTAAAACCAAGGCGCCTTCCAAGGGGCGCTTTTTCGCTAAAGGCGAATCAGCTTCTGGCAGAAAAGCGAGCCGAAAAGCCCGCAAAAAATCTGCCGGAAACAAAAACAAAAGAAAAGTCCGCCGCCAAACAATTGCCTGCCTCTAAAACTCCGGCGAGTAAATCGGCTTTAGCGGCAAGAATATTAGTCAGGCCTCACGCAACAGAAAAGGCGACGACTTTAGCGGAACAGAATATTTACACTTTCCGCGTTTTCCCGAAGGCAAACAAAATTTTGATAAAAAGAATGATAAAGGAAATGTACGGCTTTGAGCCGGTCAAAATACGAATAACCAAGGTCTTGCCGAAAAAAATACTCTCTAAGGGAAAAATCGGGATAAAGCCCGGATTCAAAAAAGCCCTGGTTTATTTGAAAAAGAGCGATAAAATTGAGCTTGTATAAATATAAATTAGAATTAGCGATTGAACAAATGAAAATAAAAGTTTATAAACCAACAACGCCCGGAAGACGGCAGATGACCGGATTGGATTTCCGGCAAATTTTAACCCGTGGAAAACCGAAGAAAAAATTAACTAGCGGCTTCAGAAGAGCCCAAGGAAGAAACATTTTAGGCCGAATTACCGTCCGGCATAAGGGTGGAGGGGCAAAAAGGCTTTACCGTGAGATAGATTTCAAATACGATAAACGCGATATTCCGGCTCGGGTTCAAAGCATAGAATATGATCCAAACCGCTCTGGATTTATCGCTTTAGTCGCTTATCGCGACGGCGAAAAAAGATATATTTTGGCGCCGCTGGATTTGAAAATAGGCGATGAAATAATTGTTTCAGAAAAAGCCGACTTAAAACCCGGCAACCGGCTCCCTCTGGAAAAAATTCCGGTTGGCGATAAAGTTTATAATATTGAACTAAAGCCGGCGGGCGAAGCAAAACTCTGCCGCTCGGCCGGGAATTACGCCGAAGTTTTGGCGCATGAGGCAAAATTTTGCACTCTAAAGCTCCCCTCGGGAGAAATCAGAAAAGTACCCGGCAATTGCTGGGCGTCTATAGGCCAAACCTCGAAAGAAGAACACAGATTGATTATTTTTGGAAAAGCGGGTAGAAGCAGATGGAAGGGCATAAGACCGACCGTGCGCGGCACGGCAATGAATCCGGTTGACCATCCTCACGGCGGCGGAGAGGGAAGAACGCCGAGAGGAACGCGCCGGCCCAAAACTAAATGGGGCAAGATAACCGGAGGCGCCAAAACGCGCAAAAAGAAAAAATATTCAAACATATTTATTATTAGCCGAAGAAAAAAGAAATAATGGCTCGTTCTCTCAAAAAGGGGCCGTATATAGCCCCGTCAATACTGAAGAAAATCAGCCGAATGAAGCCGGAAAGCGCCGGGGTTATCAAAACCTGGGCGAGAAGCTCTCAAATTTCTCCGGAAATGGTGGGGTATTCTTTCGGCGTGCATAATGGTAAAGATTTTATAGAAGTTAAAATTACCGAGGATATGGTCGGACACCGACTGGGCGAATTCAGCCTTACGAGAAAATTCGTTGCCCACGGAGGAAAGATGCAGAAAGAGATAGAAGCGAGAAGAAAAGAAGCGGAAATCACGGCAACCCAGCAAGCAAAAACCAATGAAAAATAAAAAGCGCGGCGATTATATTATTCCCGCTAAAATTTAAGGAATTATGGAAGCGAAAGCAAAATTAAATTATTTCCGGACGGCTCCGCGCAAAACACGGCTGGTTGTTAATTTAGTGAAAGGACTGGCGGTTAATTCCGCCCTCAAACAATTGATGTTCTCCAAAAAACGCGCCGCCATTCCTCTCTCAAAGCTTCTGAAATCCGCCGTCAGCAACGCAAAAGCAAATTTTCATCTTAACCCTGAAAATCTCTATATCAAGGAATTTAGAGTAGACGAAGCGCCAACCTTAAAACGCTGGCTGCCGAGAGCGAGAGGAAGAGCAACCATAATAAGAAAAAGAGGAAGCCATATAACCCTCGTTCTTTCAGAACGATCAAAACAAGGATCAAAATTAAAAAACAAAGTTAAAAAGCCGAAAGCTAAAAAATAAAGATTATGAGTCACTCCGTCCATCCATATTCGTTTCGCCTGGGTTATCTCCGCGACTGGAAATCGCGCTGGTTCAATCTTAAAAAATATTCGCAATTTTTAAAAAGCGATGTTCTTTTATTTGAGTGGATGGAGAAAAAACTTCGGGGGATGTATGTTGACGATATCAATATTGAACGCACGCCCGGCGTCCTCCATCTCATCATTAAAACTTCGCGGCCCGGTCTTATAATCGGCCGCCGGGGTGAAGGCGCGGAAAAACTCAAAAAAGACGCTCGTTCATTTTTGGCAAAAAATAAAATTGAAATCCCGGCGGAATTAAAATTAACCATAGAAGAAGTGCGTTCGCCGGAAACACACGCCAAAATTGTCAGCCAGATAATTGCCGAGAGTCTCGAAAAACGACTCCCCTTCAGGCGCGTGATGAAGCAAGCAATAGAAAAAGTAATGGCGAACAAGGAGGCTAAGGGCGTTAAAGTCGCTCTTTCGGGAAGGCTGGGCGGGGCGGAAATGTCCAGGCGCGAATGGCTCAAAAACGGTCAGATTCCCCTTCAAAATCTCAGAGCCGATATAGATTTCGCCAGAGAAAGGGCTCATCTGCCCTATGGAGATATCGGCATCAAGGTATGGATTTATAAAGGGGAAATATTTAATGAAAAATCAAAAATTAAATCTCAGGAATAGAAAGGGATAAAAAAACCCGATAAATACTTTGTCCAAAAATAACTCGTATCAAAATATCATCCGGCTCTCTGCTTCTGCGCTGTCATTATTTATGGAGTGTCCGAAGTGTTTTTGGCTCCAGAAAGTAAACGGCATTCATCGGCCGTCGCAAATTTTCGCTCTCCAAAGCAATTTTGACAGAATTTTAAAAAACTACTTTGACAAATTCAGAGAAAAAAATGAATTGCCGCCGGAGCTTACGGGCAAAGTGGAAGGAATGCTTTTCAATAACAAAGAAATTCTTGAAAAATGGAGAAATGCCCTAAGGCCGACGCTAAAATATATTCATCCTGAAAATGAAAATTTTATTTTAGCCGGCGGCATTGACGACTGCCTTATAGCGGACGAGCCAAGCAGTCTTTTCGGCGAAAAATATTACATCCCGATTGATTTTAAAACTACCGGCAGCTCAAGCTTTGAAGAAAATTCCGAAAAATATTATCAGCACCAGCTTGATATCTACAATTTTCTGCTGGAAAAAAATGGATACAAAACAAAAGGACTGGCTTATCTGGTCTACTATAAACCGGAGAGTGTAGCCGATGAAGGCCTTATGAAATTTCAAATTGTCGTTAAAAAAATGGAAACCGACCATAGGCGGGCTCTTCGGCTTTTTGAAGACGCAATTGAAATTTTAAACGGCCCGATGCCAAAATCGCATTCTGACTGCGGATACTGCTCCTGGGCCAACGATTTTATAGATTGAATCTCTTGATGCTTTTTCTTAAAGCGCGGAATGTAGTAAAATAAACTCAGGATGCTGATTATAGAAAAGCAAAACATAAGCGAGTGGCTTGACGGGTTAACAAAAAAAATGCCGGTTTTTGCGCCTGTCCGGAGGGAAATTAACGGGGCGGAGGAATCGGTTTTTGGAGAATTCAAGCCGGAAACAAAAATAGATTTTGATTATTTGCCGACCGTCCGCTCAATAAAAGAATTTTTTCTGCCGGAGAAAGAAAATATATTTGTTTTTGACAAAAGAAAGAATAAAATTGCCGAATCGCCGGCGCCTAAAAAATTTGCCTTGTTTGGCTTAAACGGCCGCGACATAGAAGCCTTAGCTCAACTTGATGAAATAATGGCAAAACCAGACCAGGATTTTTTCTATTTCCAGAAAAGAAGCGCGGCAACAATAATCGGCTTATTGCGCGAATCGGAAAAAACCGTATCAGGCTGCGATTTAATCTTGTCAAAAATAAACCAGGGCCAGTATGAAATCATAGTTCTGACGGAAAAAGGGCGAAAATTGGTAAAAAATAAATTATTCAAAAACGAGCCGGCGATAATTACCAGCGGCGGATCAAAATCCGATGAAATTATGCCTCAACTTAGCGAACTTTTAAAAGACCCTGAGCTTTTAGCCGATAGCGTGAAGTGGTCATGGCGGCAAGATTACGCAATTTGGGAAGAATTGGGCAATCTTTGTCTCGGTTGCGGCATTTGCACCTATATCTGTCCTTTGTGTTATTGCTTCTCATCAGAAGATTCCGTCGGCCTAGACAACAACCAATGCATTCGCGCAAGGCAATGGGACGCCTGCACCTTGCCCCGCTTCGCCCAAATTTCCGGCGGATGCAATTTTCACAAAACAATCAAGGAAAGATATTACAACTGGTATTATCATAAATTCGTCCGAGCTTACGAAGAATACGGGAAATCGCAATGCGTTGCCTGCGGAAGATGCCAAAAATATTGCCCGGCAAAAATTGACATTGAAAAATATTTGATAAGAATAGTTGAAAATTATAAAAAAAGTAGACAGTAGTCAGTATAATGGAAAATATTTATCTTCCCCGGAGAGCAAAAATAACAAAAATAGAACGGCAATCGCCCGATGTAAAACTTTTCCGCTTTCAGAAAATCGGCGGCCCCGCAAATTACGGAGCAAGCAAGTTTGCCAAAAACAAAAACGGGTTGATTTTTAATCCCGGCCAATTTATTTTAGCGGGAATCTGGGGTTATGGCGAAGCGCCTTTCGGCCTTCTGTCTTCGCCTTATAAAAATTCATACCTTGAGATCTCCGTCCGAAATACCGGAGGCAATGTCACTCACGCTCTCCATCGTTTACAAAAGGGCGATGAAATAACTTTCCGCGGCCCGTATGGCGTCGGATTTCCTCTGGATTTTTTAAAAAGCAAGGACTTAGTAATGGTTGCCGGCGGCTACGGCATTCCGCCCATTGCCGGCTTGATTGAATACATTATCAAAAACAGAAAAAATTTCGGCAGAATCTATTTGATCTACGGCGCAAAAACACCTCAAGATCTCTTGCTTAAAAGCAAAATAAATGAATGGCAAAAACAAATCAAGGTTATCCTGACGGTTGATAATCCTGATGCCGAATGGAAAGGAGCCGTGGGAATGGTTTCGGAGCTCGTCAAAAACATTGAAATTGACGCGAATAACGCCTGCGCGGCAATGTGCGGCCCGGGCCCGATGATGACGGCTTTAGAGAAAATCCTAAGGCCATTGGGCATTTCCGACCGGCGAATATTCGTCAGCCTTGAAAGAAAAATGCAGTGCGGCATAGGCAAGTGCCAACATTGCGCCACCGGAAACAAATATGTTTGCGCCGATGGTCCGATTTTTTACTTTGACCAAATAGACAAAAATTGGGACTAAAATTGGGACTAAATCAAAATGCAAACATATCCGCGATAGCGAGTAAGTTTGCATTTTCACGGAGAACTATGAATACTATGAATTATGAATCCAGTATTCTCCGCGCGAAATCTATGCTCTTTTTTATTTCTTTTGCGGGACGATTTATTTCAAACGTCAAAAGACCGTCATAGCGGTCTTTTTTCAAGGTTTTCAAAAATTCTTCTATCGGCAGATCTCCTTTTCCCAAGGCCAAATGAGTGTTGAAAAGATTATGCGGAAGCCATCCGTATTTATAATCGCTTAAATGAATATTCACAATATGCTTTTTATTTTTTTTATAAAATCCAACAATATCCCCGCTATTTGCTTGAGCTAAATGAGTAGGGTCAAAAGTAATGCCAAGCCCCAATTTAGCCATAATCTCTGAAAATTCTTTTTCACGATAACAATAATGCTTTAACCCGATAATTATATTTTTCGTGCCATTTTCCAGGCCTATTTTAATGCGGTATTTTCCCTCCAGAGATTTCAGTGTTTTGACAAAATCAGCGTCATAAATTTGTTTTCCGAGAGAAAATAGATGAAGAACAATGACTTTGGCGGATAAGCGTCCTGCGGCTTCAAATAACCTTTTGATTCCGTCAAAGCTGATTCTGTAAAGCGTTAAAATAGGCTGATGCAAGCTCAAGACGGGAACATTATTCTCATCAAGAATTTTTTTGACTCTTTCAAAATCTTTTGTTTTTATGTCTTTTGAGGCAATCAATTCTATTCCGTCTAATTTTGCTTCTTTGACAAGCCGAAAAACTCGTCCGGGGTAAAAGCCGTTGTCAAAAATAGAACCCCAGGAAAACAAATTTTCCAAAATGCTTTTCTTTTCTGTTAAAATATCCGAAAGATTTACCGACAAAGAAAATCTCATAAAAATTATCTAAATAATGATTCTTGGAATTTGAGGATTAATGCGCGTTAAAATTTCGTAATGAATCGTCCCGATTTTTTGCGCCAATTCGTTGGCGGAAATCTCTCCGCCTTTTTGCTTGCCCAGTAAAACAACTTCGTCTTCAACCCCGACTTTTCCGGCCCCGGCAATATCAATCACAATCATATCCATTGAAACTCGACCCAAAGTTCTGCATCTTGTTCCGTTGACCAAAGCTTCTCCAACGCCGGAAAACTTCCTGTCATAACCGTGCCAATAGCCAATCGGCAAAACAGCGATTTTCCCGTCGCGCTCCATTTTCTCCGCCAAATCGTAACCGATAAAGTCGCCCTTTTCCGCTTTTTTAATTCCGGCGACAATGGTTTTCCAGCTCAAAATCGGCTTTAAAGAGATTTTTCGGCCGAGAATTTCTTGATGCTGGATTTCCGCTTCTTTTGATGGCCATAAGCCGTAAAGCCCGATACCGATTCTTGCCATATCCAAGCGGCTTTCGGGATAAAGCAAGGCTGCGCCAGTGGCGGCCGCGTGCCTGATGACATTTTCGCCCCTGGCGGATATTTTTAATTTCTCCAAAATATTGAACGCTTTTTTAAATTTCTCTAACTGGTTTTTGGTATAAAAAGAATAAGTAATGTCTTTTGCCGAAGCAAAATGAGTATAAATTCCCTCAACAATCGCTGAAGGGATTTTTTTCAGCTGGAGGAGAAAATTCGGCAGATCTTTCAAATAAATCCCCTGCCGGTGCATGCCGGTATCAATTTTAAGATGGATTTTCAAGGGATGTTTTGAAAATTCCCTTGCGTGTTTCATCAAATACCGCAAGCTTTCAAAATTATAAATCGTTAACGAAACATTATTTTTTGCCGCCTCCGACAAACGGCTGTCTCTGGTATATCCCAAAACCAAAATCGGTTTTTTTATCCCGTTTTTCCGGAGCTTCAACGCTTCGGAAAGAGCGTCACTGCCGAACCAATCCGCCCCGAATTTATCGGCTAATTTTGAAAACTCCAAAAGTCCGTGACCGTAGGCGTTTGATTTGACAACCGCCATAAGTTTTGTTTTTGAGCCGATAATTTTCCTGAAGGTTGCAATATTGCGCCTTACAGCCGCTCGAGAAATCTGCACCCAAGTTTTATAAAGATTGCGCCGCATTCGTTTTATATTATAACAAAAAATGCGTTTTTAGTCGCGGCGGGTTCAGCTGATGAGGTTTGTGACGAGAGCAATCATGGTTTCTTTTTCTTTGGAATTGCTTATCGCAAGAAGCAATACAAGCGCCACCAAAGCGTTTTCGCTTATCTTCATTTCCCCGTTTTCCGCCCGAGAATAATTATTGCGGTCCAAAAAATAAACAAATAAAAAAGCGGCGATGCGCTTGTTCCCATCCGCAAAAGGGTGGTCTTTGACGGCGAAATACAGAAGATGAGCCGCTTTTTCTTCCAGGCTCGCGTAAACTTCTTTGCCGGCGTATGTCTGATAAAGCCCCTTGATGATTCCTTCAAATTTTCCCGCGTATTCCTGCCCGAACAAGCTTCCCGCCCCGCTTTTGTCCTTTTTATCCGCCAATCTCTTTTTTAATTCTTTTACGATTTGCCGGCAATCTTTTGTTTTTAGAACAAATTTGGCTTTTCTTTTTTTTTGCCGCCGCAGATTTTCATCGTCGTATTGCTTTAAAATAGTCAGCGCTTTTTTGTATGAAGACAGTAAATCAGAGGGGAATTTTTCTCTTTTTGTTTCCGCCATAATTTTTATTCGCTGGTATTGCCGTCAAATTCCGGAGAATTTGCTTCCGCTTCTTCTTTGGTCAGCCGCACAACGCCGTCTTTGTGGTGGCTGGGAGAATAAATCGTGTAAAGTTTCAACGGCTCGCTTTCGGAAACATTAATGACATTATGATGACTGCCGGCCGGCACAATCACCGCGCTGCCGTCAGCAACGCCATATTCATTAACATCTATAATCACCTTTCCCCTGCCTTTTTCAAATCTGAAAAATTGATCGTTGTCCGGATGAACTTCCATACCTATTTCTTCTTTCGGCTTCAAGTTCATCGCCACTAATTGGCTGTTTTTAGCCGTATAGAGCACTTTTCTGAAATTGACGTTTTCAATTGTTTCTTTTTCAATGTTTATCACGTATCCTTTCATAATTATTTATTATTTTAACTAGTAAGATGATATAATCATATCATGGCCAAGCCGAAAATAGCAATATATGATTTCACCGACTGCGAGGGATGCGAGGTGGCGATTATCTCGCTGCGCGAAAAATTGTTAGAAATAGAAAATCGGCTTGATATTATTGATTGGCGATTAGCCCAAGAAAAAAAGGAGGAAGGGCCCTTTCTTGCGGCGATTATTGAGGGATCGCCGATAACTCCCGATGAAATTGAAGCGCTAAAACATCTGCGCGAAAATTCAACCTATATTATCGCGCTCGGCGCTTGCGCCTCTATCGCCGGTATTCCGGGAATTGTCCAAAAAGAAGAAAGAGAAAAATTTTGCAAACAAATTTACGGCGAGAGCTATAAACAAGTCGGCATAGATGCCGTTCCTTTAAGCTCTTATGTCAAAGTTGATTTTTTAATCCACGGCTGTCCGGTCAATCCCAATGAGTTTATAAGAATCATTGAAGAATTGTTGGCTGAAAAAAAACCTCAATATCGCGGCTATTCGGTTTGTTTTGAATGCAAACAAGCCGGAAATCCTTGCCGTCTGGTTTTTGGAAAACCGTGTCTCGGTCCAATCGGCCAAGGCGGCTGCAGCGCAATTTGCGTTTCCGGCGGCTCTCCCTGCTACGCCTGTTTTGGACAGAGAGAAGACGCCGGTATTCCTGCTTTGGTAAAAATTCTGAAAAATCTCGCCGCCAAAGAAGAAATTGAACGATATTTCACAATGTTCTACCGCCATACGCAGGAATGGAACGAAAAAGTAAAACAACTATTGGAGTGAAAGAAAACAAATTTTGAAAATAAAAATTATCCCAAGCTGGCTGCAAAAATCCTATATTAAGAATGGGCAAAGAATGATAAAATAAATTCATGCTTCCGAATGAATTCATCGCAAAAATAGAAGGGCACGGAGCGCTTCATATTGACTGGGATAAAAACGAAGCAAAGCTGAAAGTTTTGGAGGGAGAACGTCTTTTTGAAGGG
>Ga0209210_1001949_pt1 | contig 16059 bp, 17 predicted proteins | sample RifGroA1_FD_183991 | JGI IMG/M metagenome (GOLD analysis project Ga0209210, IMG submission 183991) | Contaminated groundwater microbial communities from Rifle, Colorado, USA - Rifle Groundwater A1 (SPAdes) (version 2) | ecosystem: Environmental > Aquatic > Deep subsurface > Groundwater >...
TGCCGATGGTGACTTCGGCCACGCGCCGGTCTTCCATTTCCACGGCGCCTATGTCAAGTTCTACACCCGCTGGGTGAGCTCTGCCGGCGGGTACTGTGGCTCGGCCTCGGGATTCGTTCCGCAGTAGATCATTGGTCGCTTGAACGCTTGGGTCTTTTGATCTGTTGCCTGCCTGACAGCAGGCAGGTCAGATGATCCTTGAGTTCGGCGATTTTTCTGGGGGTTACCCGCGATTCCGTCTCGCTTCGGCGAGCAGGCGCGGGTAACCCTCTTTTCTTTTTCACCCATTTACTTTTGTGTGTATGTTTTGATACATTTCTTTTTGAGTCTAGGCTAGTGCACGGTCGTTTACGAATTGCCGTCGCCGAACTCTCTCTTCATATAAGAGATATCAAGCCAGAGTCCTAGAGATTACGATTTCTGGGAGCGTGCTAAATTGAAGAGATACTGCTTGCCTTTGCCTTGCGCGGGTGTCTGTTACAAGATTGCCGCCAAATAAAATTCAGAGAGAAAAGATGGTTCTCAACTCTCGGTGATTATATTGATGGGCGAAGGTAATAATCCGAATGCCGATGGTGACTTCGACAACGCGCCGATCTTCAATTTCAACGACGACAATGTCAAGTTCAACACCAACTGGGTGAGCAATGCCAACGAGAACTATGGCTCGACATCGGGATTCGTTCCGAAGTCTCTCCGCAATAACAAATGGCTCTATTTATATAGAGCCATTTGTTTTATCCAATCCGAGAAGATTTTATCCATCCGCCAAGCATTCTGCCAATCTCATCAATTATGGTTTCAATGGCAATATACTTTTTCATATCAATGGTTTTTGTATCTTTCATGAGGCGAATGAAAACGCGGAGCATATTAAGCTTCGCGCTGGCATCTTCTAGTGACGGAATTTTAGCTGATTTCGATTGACCGCCCGCACGCATAATATTTTCAATAATATCCAGAGTGATGGTGTTTACTCGTTCAAATATGGTAAAACGATCTTGCTTAGGAACGAGGCGCCTAAAATCGTGCAGAAGCTTATACAGTTCGTAGGATTTCTTGAATATTGGGATATCAAACTCGTTCATAGTATTGAATAATTATGAAAATCTACACTAATATATTTGAACTTATTATCTCTCCAGAAAACCTCTTTATGGCATGGGCAGAATTCAAAAAAGGTAAAAATAAAAGCAAAGATGTTTTGGAATTTGAGCGAAATCTTGAACAGCGTATTTTTGAATTGTATAGGGATTTGCAATCTAAGAAATACAAACATGGGCCATACAGTGATTTTTATATTTGCGATCCAAAAGTCCGCCACATCTTTAAGGCAACGGTTCGTGATCGGATACTGCACCATGCGATATTTAAGATACTCAATCCAATCTTTAATCCAACATTTATTCATAATTCTTTTTCGTGCCGAGTTGGCAAGGGCACGCACAATGGAGTGCTGGCTCTTGAAAAAATGATTCGCAAAGTTAGCAGAAATTATTCTATGCCATGTTTTGCTCTGAAGTGTGATATCAAAAAATTCTTTGACTCTATAGACCATCAAATTCTTATGTCCATCATCAAAAAACGCATAGTGGACAGCGATGTACTCTGGTTGTTGAATGAAGTTATAGATAGTTATTCTATTCCGAGAGAGAGAGAGAGAGTAAGCCAAGCCACGAGAAAGGCGTGCCAATCGGCAATCTGACTTCGCAGTTGTTCGCGAATATCTACATGAATGAATTTGATCAGTTTATTAAACACGAATTGAGAATAAAACACTATACTAGATATACCGATGATTTTATTATCATTGCCAATAAGCGAGACTATTTAGAGAGGCTCATACCTCATATCACTAATTTTCTTGATCGGCAACTTTGTCTAGCATTACATCCAGGAAAAGTAGGCATACGCCCAATTTCCCAAGGTGTCGATTTTCTAGGTTATGTGATGTTGCCAAAATATCGTCTTCTTCGCACAAAAACGAAAAAGCGTATATTTAGAAAAATTCAAATGCGGATCCAATCTTATCGTGCTGGTGACATATCAAAACTAACTCTTGAAAAATCTTTGCAATCATATCTCGGAGTGTTATCCCATGCAGAAACATACACGATTACGAATAATCTTAAAAACCAGTACTGGTTTTGGCTCACCGAATTTCCGACGCATACCCCTTGAAGGATTGGATGATTTTCCGTACAGTTAACTGTTATGTATGACTTTAAAGAGACGGAAGAGCGCATCCTGAAGTTTTGGGATGAGCAGAAAATTTTTGCGAAAAGTCTTCAAGCACGCCTTGGCAAAAAGCCATTTGTGTTTTTTGAGGGGCCACCGACCGCCAACGGCAGCCCAGGAATACACCATTTTATCGGCAGATCTTTTAAAGATCTTATTTGTCGTTATCAAACCATGCGTGGAAGATATGTACTTCGCCGTGGGGGATGGGATACGCATGGCCTTCCAGTGGAATTACAGGTTGAAAAGTCTCTCGGCTTTACATCAAAAAAAGACATTGAGAAATATGGCATCGCAGAGTTTAATAAAAAATGTCGCGAATCTGTGTGGCAATATCGCGCAGAATGGGAAAAATTCACCAAACGAATTGGATTTTGGATTGACCTTGCACAGTCGTATGTAACTTATGAGACGCCATATATTGAATCTCTTTGGCAGATTATTTCCCGCTTTAATAAAAAGAAATATCTATATCAGGCACACAGAGTCGTCCCGTTTTGTACACGATGTGGTACGCCACTTTCAAATCACGAAGTCGCTCAAGGATACAAAACAGTCACCGAAACATCGGTTACTCTTAAGTTTAAAATTACAAAATCACCAGGCAAACTTAAATTACCTGGAGGCACATTTATTCTTGCATGGACGACAACGCCGTGGACGCTTCCTGGCAATGTTGCCCTCGCGGTAGGGCCAGACATAAAATATGTACTCGCATCAAAGAGGGGGGAGCATTATATCGTCGCAGAAGAACGAGCGAATGCAGTGCTTGGCGCTCCACTTGCGATAGAGGCAACATACTTTGGGAAAGATCTTTTGGGAATACAATATGAACCACTATTTTCGGTGTCTGCGCTAAAAAGCCCGAGATCATATCGCGTATATCCAGCTGATTTTGTCACAACGACAGACGGTACCGGTGTGGTTCATACAGCTGTAATGTATGGCGACGATGACTATCGTCTTGGAGATGAACAGAAACTTCCCAAGATCCACACTGTCAGTCAGCAGGGGACATTCCAGGGAGTATCGCCAGAGCTTGATGGTTTGTGGGTAAAATCTAATAAAGTTGAGAAAATAATATTAGATCATCTTCAATTAAATAATAACTTGCTTGATACGGCTCAATATTCACATGAATATCCATTTTGTTGGCGATGTGACACGCCACTTTTGTACTACGCAAGCGATTCATGGTTTGTGAAAACAAGCGCAGTAAATAAACAAATGCTTGCGAGTAATGAAACCATCAAATGGACACCAGACCATCTCAAAAACGGGCGATTTGGGCAGTGGCTAAAAGAAGCGCGTGATTGGACATTTTCCCGCGAAAGATTTTGGGGGACACCACTTCCAGTTTGGGTATCAAAAGATTCCAAAGGCACAATCGTTGGCGAACCGCTTGTAATCGGATCATTGGCTGACATTGAAAAATATCGTCCGAGAAAAGCGAACCGATACATTCTTGTAAGACATGGAGAATCAGAACACAATGTGTCAAAAATTCTTGACGATTCAAAAAGAAAGTTTTCGCTTACTAATCTTGGAGAAGAGCAAGTACTCGCTACCGCGAATACTCTTAAGAAAAAACTAAGTCGCCAGATGGCTGATATAATTATTTCTTCGCCAATTCTGCGCGCGAAACAAACCGCAGAAATTATCGCAAAAACTCTAGGCATAAAAAAGATTGAATTTGATGATCGTCTCAAAGAAATACACCTAGGGCCAACACTAGATGGTCGTCCAGATGATGACTACGATGTTTTATATCCAACATATCAGGATAAATTTGAAAAAAATCCACCGGACGGAGAATCGCTTGCAAATCTGCACACGCGAGTTTGGGAATTAATTCGCGAACTTGAAGGCAGATACGAAAACAAAACAATTATTGTCGTGAGTCACGAATATACCAGCTGGATGTTTGCTGATGTAGCAAACGGCTGGACGAGAGAGGAATCAATTGCTGAAAAAGAAAAACGAGGGGAAAAGTTTCTTTGCAATGCAGGAACAGAGCATGTATCTGTGCGATATTTGCCGCGCGATGAGAATGGGGATGTAGATTGTCATAGGCCGTTTATTGACGATATTGTTTTGCGTCGTGTTGGCTCTCGCGCTATTTTGCATCGCGTGCCAGATGTTGTAGACTGCTGGTTTGATTCTGGCTCAATGCCTTACGCGCAATGGCACTGGCCATTTGATGGATCGGAACAATTTGAGTCGCAATTTCCGGCCGACTTTATTGGGGAGGGAATTGATCAAACCCGTGGATGGTTTTACACGCTTCTTGCCGTAAGTACTTTACTGGGGAATCCGGCACCGTATAAATCGGTTCTCTGCTACAGTCATGTGCTGGACGAAAAAGGGCAAAAAATGTCCAAAAGTAAGGGTAATATTGTAAGTCCTGATGAAGCAATTGCGCAGACAGGAGTGGATGCGATGCGATGGTATTTTTATGCAGTAAATAATCCGGGAGATCCGAAGCTTTTCTCTATTAAAGAGGTGCGCGAGCGATTAACTGGATTTATCGGCACACTCACAAACTGCCTTAGATTTTTTGAGCTTTCGCGCGATGCGACGCCTTTAGAATCTGCGAATACAAAAGACAATGCGCTTGATGTATGGATAAAATCTCGTCTTGAATCGTTACAGATAAAAGTCACAGAATGTCTTGATACTCATGATGCAACTACTGCTTCGCGCGCGATAGAATCGTTTGTTGTAGATGATTTTTCACAATGGTGGTTGCGGCGTTCGCGCAAGCGCGCTGAAGCCTTGCCAATTCTTGGAGAACTTTTGCAAAAAATTGCGATTTTGATTGCGCCGTTTGTTCCGTTTATCGCAGAAGAGATATGGCAAAAAGTCAGAAATCAGCACGACTTTGCATCGGTTCATTTGGCAGATTGGATCTCTGGAGATAAAGATAAAATACACGAGGACATTCATGAAAAAATGGATCAAATAAGAGAATGGGTAACTGCAGGTCTTGCAATACGCAAAGCGCAAAATATTCGTGTGCGTCAGCCGCTTTTGTGCGTGAATATTCCCGCCAAGAGTCAATTGGCACCTGATTTTGAGGAGTTAATTAAAGAAGAATTAAATGTAAAACAAGTTGTTGTAAAACTAGACGCAGAAGTTTCGCTTGATACAACCATTACACCCGCACTTCGTGCAGAATGGTGGGCGCGTGAAGTACTTCGTGCGATACAAGATCTTCGCAAAGAAGCAGGATACAGAGTATCTGATAAAATACACTGTAGATGGCATACGGATAATACTGATCTTGCAAATGCTTTGCGAAATAATTCGGACAATATTTGTCGGGACGCTCTTCTTTCTAAATTTGATGAATCAGCGCAATCTGGCACACACGACGCACTAAAAGAAATGGGAATAGAACCAGGCAAGAATGTAACTCTTGCCGTTTGGAAATAACAATAATTCTATGAATATACCTAAAACGACAATCAAGATTCTAGTATTTATCTTTGTACTTGTTGCATTATTTTTTGTGTTGCGCACGCGCAATACAGTTGTGCCAGAGCCGACTCCATCAAATTCAATCGTAGCCGACCCGCTCATTGTTGTTTATGAACCCAAACCAAATACAATTATTTCTTCGCCTTTAAAAATTACAGGCAAAGCTCGCGGGCCCTGGTATTTTGAGGCAAGTTTCCCGATTGAACTCACAGATGGCACTGGCAAAATTATTGCCCGTGGGATTGCACAAGCGCAAGACGATTGGATGACAGAGAATTTTGTTCCGTTTACTGCGGAGTTCACATTTATCAAGCCATCAAACGGAAACACTGGTACGCTGATTTTAAAAAAAGATAATCCATCTGGCGACCCACAACGAGATGATTTCCGCAAAATCCCAGTCAGATTTAACCCATAACTATGCACATTGAGGGGATAGTGGTTAAAAAAGTTGTTGTGCGCGAACACGATCAGCTTGTAACGCTTTACACTCAAAACGAAGGCAAGCTTGTCGCAATCGCAAAAGGATCTCTTAGCCATCGCTCAAGACAAGCGTCAGCCTTAGACGACGGTAATTTAATCCGATGCGAGCTTGTTGGTGGCAAAAACTATCCGATTATCACAAGCGCGCAACCCATAAGATGCTTTATGAATGCGAAATCATCTCTAGCGTCATGGGCGGTCGGACAGTTTTTTCTTCAAACGCTTGACGCAATGGTCTTTGAGCGACAACCAGATAAACGACTTTGGAGTGTTTATTCAAAAATACTCCATTTGCTAGATGAAAAAAATCAATCTCCGCTTTCAGTGTTGCGTCATGGACAGGCAGAAATGCTAGAAGCGCTTGGTCATGGATCTCATGTTGTCCCGAATGCTGGTCCTGTGCGTACCGAGCTTGATGATTTGTCAGAGGCGATAGCCCAAAGAAAGCTTTCGGCAATCGGACTCTGTTATCTATTCGCCCAACTGGTATAATCACATAAACGCTATGCCCGTTTCTTTTGAAGTAACCCCAATCCCTAGTTCAAATACACAAGCGCAAACGCGCGAACAAGTTATAACACCGCCAAGCCAGCCAATGTCTTTACGAAAATCACCTCATAGATTTTTAAAATGGCTGGTACTTCTAGCGGCAGGTATGGTGTTGCTTGTGATCGGGATGATCTGGTGGGGAAACGGATCTTTTTCTGATCAAGGAGTAAAGCTGACAATCCAAGGCCCAGAACAGATTAATTCTGGCGACGAGGCGTTATATAAGTTAGATTATAAAAACACGACAAATACAGACCTGACAAATTTACGATTTAGAATTTTCTTTCCAGAAGATTCAACGATTATAGCCGAAGATGGTAGTACGAGTAATCCAGAAAGTGATGGATTTGAAATTGACTCTCTTAAAGCCGGAGACGATGGAACCAAAGAATTTAAGATGTTTGTGGTGGGAGATAAGGGCTCTGTGCGAACAATGAAAGTAAATATGATTTTTAATGCAGGATCGCTTAGGTCATCGTTTGAAAAAGAGGCAGTAGCTACTACTGTTATCACGGATGTGCCAGTTCAGATATCATTGAGTGCCCCACCAACGGTTGTGAGCGGGCAATCTATTCAGTATACGATTGATGTGCGAAACACAAGCAACGCAGACATTTCTGATCTTAAGCTTGTAATAACATATCCAGATGGATTTGTTGCCACAACGGTAAAGCCAAAACCAGACAGTGGCACAACATGGGAGATTAATTCTCTAGCTCGTGGTGCGAGCATGAGGGTTACAATATCCGGCTCACTTAGCGGACAAGAGCAAGAAACAAAAACAATTACGGCGGTATTGCGCCGACCGCTGAATGATACATTGATAGATTTCGTAAAATCAGATGCAACAACAGTTATAGGAAGTCCGCTATTATCGCTCTCAATTATTCCTGATGAAGGAAGAGACTATACATCATTTGCTGGCGATACACTACGATACACAGTTTCATTTGGGAATACTTCTAAGACAACAATCACAGGCCTCTCTCTTTCGGTGAAACTAGAAGGCGATGCCTACGATACAGCGAAAATTAATCTTTCTGGCGGATCACTTAATGATTCTACAAAAACAATTTCATTTACTGCTTCTGATATTCCAAGTCTCGTCGCACTTTCACCAAGACAGACCGGGACAATAAGATTCGCAATTCCATTAAAGACAAGTGCTGGCTCTGGCTCTGTGCGTGCCATTGCACGACTTTCTACGCAAACTGTCCCACAAGGATTTGACGGGGCAGAAGTCTCTGTAGTTGATGCTGTTGTTACAAAAATTGGATCACAACCAACTATTTCACAATCCGCATTATACGATGGTGGACTTGGATCTGGTCAGCTCCCTTTGAAAGTAGGACAAGAGACAACATTGACGATTCGTTGGGAAGTTACAAATCCCGGCAACAACATTGCTGGGACTACCGTATCGGCAGTTCTTCCATCTGGAGCGACATGGAATGACGCATCGTATGCCGGACAATGGTCTTTATCATATGAGAATGCTTCGCGACGAGTTGTATGGCAAGTTGGCACAATATCGTTTGGTACAGGCATTGGAACCGCACGACTTGAGGCAAGTTTTAAAGTAATAGTAACGCCATCAATAAGCCAAGTAGGACAATTTGTCCCGCTTGTTGGAACGGCAACACTTTCTGGCACAGATTCGTATACAAACGCAAGCATATCAACGAGTACATCCGCAATTACAACGGGGAGCATTGTAGGTCATAGCGCCGAAGGTAGAGTTGTGGAATAATAAAACTTCATGCAAACAACAGATCTCATGGATAAAATAATATCGCTCTGCAAAAGGCGCGGATTTGTATATCCAGGTTCGGATATTTACGGGGGACTGGCGAATTCATGGGATTACGGCCCATTAGGAGTTGAATTAAAAAATAATCTTCGCGATTGGTGGTGGAAAAGATTTGTTCAGTCTCGCGATGATATGGTTGGCTTGGACGCGGCAATTATTATGAATCCAAAAGTGTGGGAAGCATCTGGTCATGTCGGTGGTTTTTCTGATCCGCTCGTTGAATGCAAGAAATGTCATGCGCGATGGCGGGCTGATCAGCTTGGTGGCGTATGCACAACATGCGGTGGGAACGAATTTACAGAGCCAAAACAATTTAACCTGCTATTTTCAACATCTATCGGAGCGGTAGAAGGGGACAAAAGCAAAGCATATTTACGCGGAGAAATCGCGCAAGCGATGTTTGTGAATTTCAAAAATGTGCTTAATACATCGCGCGTCCGATTGCCATTTGGCATCGCATCAATTGGCAAAGCATTTAGAAATGAGATTACACCAGGCAATTTTATTTTCCGCACATTAGAATTTGATTTAATGGAGTTTGAATATTTCATTCACGAGCAAGATTGGCAAAAATATTTTGAGTATTGGATGACAGAGCAACAAAATTGGCTCACAGAGCTTGGATTTAATCTTTCACACACTCGTGTTCGCGAGCACGACGCAGACGAGCTATCGCATTATTCAAAGCGCACAGCGGACATTGAATATGAGACGCCGTTTGGATGGAAAGAAATGTTCGGATTGGCATACAGAACCGATTATGATTTGCGCAATCATAGCGAAAAAAGCGGACAAGACTTGCAATATATTGACCCAGACACTCAAGAAAAATTCATTCCGCATGTGATTGAGCCAACATTTGGGCTCACGCGATTGGTTTTGATGACTTTATTGGAGGCATATCACGAGGATCCTTCGACAGGCTCAGGACAAGCTAGAGTGGTGTTAAAACTAAATCCAAAACTCGCACCATACAAAACCGCAGTATTTCCGCTTCTTAAAAATAAACCCGAACTTGTCGCAAAAGCGCGAGAAATATATGACTCACTACGAAAAGATTTTATGGTTGCATGGGACGATCGTGGCAATATCGGCAAACGATATCTCGCGCAAGACGAAATTGGCACACCATCATGTATTACCGTTGACTTTCAAACTCTAGAAGACAAAACCGTTACCATTCGTGATCGCGATACTACCGAGCAAAAGCGCATTGCGATTGAGGAGATTTCTAGCAATATTAGCTTGCTTTTAAATCATTAATATTGTACAGTATCCACTGAACCGTCAGGCCTTGCGATTCAAATAGGGGTCGGAAGCCCCAATCTTGCACAAAGGCAAAGAGAAAGAGGAAGTCATGTTTGTTCTGGAATATCAAAGGTTTAGAGGACTTGAGTTTGATCACCCGCTCCTTGCTCATTGGCGAAAGACACATCTAGTGAGCCTCGGGGCGACAAGTGGAGCGCGCCTATCTTTCTTCTGGCCCTCTCTTCTTAGCGCTGTTGTCGGGATGGTGTTCTTTATGGCTGGTTTATCGCACACAACTCCACGCTGGATGATTATTGTCTCGTCATTGGCGCTTGGAGTGTTTACGACATATCTGTGTTGTCTTGTCAGTATCTACTCCATGTTGCTCAACATGAGTGGTGCTGACAAGCTAAGTGTGCTTCTCAAAAAGGCATCGGAATTCCTTAACATCACGACCTTGAACGATGAGCGTATTTCCACCATCAATTGGAGGTGTCTTCAGGATTCGGCCGTAAGAATCTTGATCGCGCACGCTGTACAAAATATCAAGATTGACGAAAGAGAGCTTGACCCACTCAGACCGTCAGGCATGGCGGCAGCGGAAGACTTCAGGCTGAAATTCAATACATTCAAGGCGCTTGGTCTCGTGGATGGTAGTCACGAGCAATTCTTTTACGAGGCAAAAAAGCAGTTACAAGCCTTGGAAGAAAAGGGCGCATAGGATTTACCCCGCTTCGCGTGTTTCGCGGAGCGGGGACACTTTTTAATATCCTTGTTTTCTAGAAATTTAGTGATATAATAATTTTGGAGGTGAGCTCATGCACAGGGCTTTTTGTCTTCTGGTCATTGCGGTGCTTTGTGGCGCATGCGATGCGACAGGTCCGAATCAGGACAGCGCCTTTGCCGTAAAAAACAAGGATGGCGAAGGGTCTTCAACTCTTCGAGTCGTATGCCTTCGGTCTGGAGGCCCAGTCGTGGATGCTCGCGTTTATCAATCCGAAGACAACACGACAATCATCCGCGCCAATGGCTATCTGGAACGCAAGGTTGGAATAACATCAGATACTACCGTTCATCTGATGCCAAACGATCAAGCACAATCACAAGAATACACCCTTGAGGCTATCTATGGTCGTCCCGATCCACTTCCGGATCAGGAAATCCAAAAGCTCCCAGTGGGAGATATCGGAGTGGTGGTGGATCAGGTTCTGTGGGAGAATTTGGGCTTTCGCAACGCGCTTTCCGAGATGGTCAAGATGTATGGGAAGATCCCGAAAAGCCCCAAGTTGCTTTTACAGAAAGAATCGTCTGGCGTTAATTTTCGCGTCAGATTTGATCCTAACCATTGGTACTTTTCCATTGATCCAGACGCTGGAGCGATTGCGATGGCAACGATAGTTGAAGGGGAAACAACGCATGGAGAGATGATCTTCAAATGCACAGAGTGCTTTTTTGGAGATCATCTAGAAAAGGCGGTAAAACATGAAGCAGGTCATCTTTTTGGCTTTGAAGGCCATGCGTCAAGCGGTGACGGTGTCATGGGATCCCCGGATCCGATCATCATTCTTCTCGGCAAAGAGGAGCTCGTGTTCAAATACCTTTTTGACAGGCCGAGACACACGCGACCACTGGACAGCTCGTTGCCGAGAGCGAAGGCTACGCGGTCAGAACGGGTGGAGGTGATCCTCTGCGCGATTAGACCGTATCCGTAAGTGTTTGGAAGGGTCGCGACAGCTCATCGTTGCGACCCTTTTCTATTTGCTAAAATTGGATGGCTGTATAACGACAAAACGCTGCTTAAAGGATTTCATAAATTGTTCGCGAGAGATCTGTTTTCTTCCTTTTATTTCATCGGGCTCATCCGGATCATTAATAAAAATATGTATGCCATCCCACCCCGTAATAATTACTAAATGGCCGCCGCCACGAGTCGGATCAAATTGAGGAAATACCGATGCGATTACGGGGCCGTCGTTGAGATGTACGATAAGCTGGTCAAATGCTTCGTTTTGTGTTGCAGGAGTAGGAGATTGTAGCGCAATGTCTTTATTAAATGAATTATATCCATACGAACATGCGAGCAATGCAAGCCCGCTATGTGACCATCCAATATTTTCGCGATATGCTCCTTGCGCGAGTGCTTTATCAAGAAGAGTTTCTGGGTCCGTGGTTTTATTTGTTATTGACACATCGTGCCAATAATCCATGACCGCAGAAAGCGCAGCTATACCACAACCACGATAATTCCAATCAGCGTGTTTTATGTGGACGTGTTGTGATTTAAATACAACTGCGTATGATATGCGAGTAGTTGCGTCTGCGAATTTCATGTTACGATATCGTTATGCCACAAGTTAAGCTATTGCATAAGAAAAACTATCTTGCCATGGTACGCAACACGGCGCAAGGCGAAAATTATATGTTTTGCAATCTTTACGCTATAGTTGATGATAAAGAGCAAGACATTGTAGATGGTGGCGCGTTGGCATGTGCTTTTTTCTTGTCAGGTATTTTATATATGAATAAACTAATTAAAGATATGCACGCAAATATATCAGGGCTTGAGAGAGACCTTAAAGAAAGTGGTTGGCTAGAAATTGCCGAACCGCGAGAAGGAGCTATGCTGATCTGGGAGTCGCGCGAACCGCATAAGAATCGTCAATGGGAGCCGACCAAATTGCATGCCGGTATTTATGTTGGCAATGATCGCGCAGTTTCTAATGGATCTAATACAACACTAATGCCAGAAGAACATCACTTTACATACAATAACACTCGCAAAATCATCCGCATTTGGTGGCATACGACGCTTGACGAATAGGTTGCGTATTTCTTTAAAATGCGATATTCTCTTTATGCATTTTCGCCCGGTGACAGCCCGCCAAACTTCCTTCGGAACTTAGGCGGGCAGGCGTGTAACTCCTCGTCGTTATCGGATAAAAGTGTATGTCCTTCTAAGTTTATGTTGAAGCAGATCAAGAGGGCTGTGCCCTCCGAAGCTTCAGCGAAGGAGGGCGGGCGTAGCTTAGCTGGTTAAAGCGCGATCCTGTCACGATCGAGATCGAGGGTTCGAGCCCCTTCGCCCGCGCTAAGTTTTTGCGTATGCATTATGTTTATTTGCTATTAAGCAAGAAAGATGGCAGATTATATGTAGGATACACAAATGACCTTGTCGCGAGGATTGGAAAACATAATGCTGGCAAAGTTCTGGCAACAAAAGGTCGATTGCCAATGAAATTAATATATTATGAAGCAAGACTAGACGAAGAAGAGGCAAGAGAACGAGAGAGGTATTTAAAAACTGGTTGGGGAAGAAATTTCATTATTACAAAACTTGCCAGAACTTTGCATAACGCAAAAATTTAGGCGGGTCGCCCGCGCAGAATTAGTTTGTCTTTATGCTAAAGCAAATAGGTAATTTTATTTTACACCTTCGCTTGAATTATAACTTTCTGATTTTATCAGCACCTTTTTTGTTGGGGGCATTATATATGCCTAAAATTGTAGATGTGTACAACTTTCTTTATTTGTTTGTTGTCGCGTACATCTTTTTATTTGGTGGCGTAAATGCATATAATTCATATTTTGATAAAGACGAAGGCCCAATTGGTGGGCTTGAAAAGCCACCAAAAATGAATAAATGGATGTTAGCGGCTTCTTGGTCTTTTCAAATTGTTGGGCTCGCACTTTCTATTTGGAGTGGGTATATATATACAGCGCTTGTCATTATGACTATTTTTCTCTCATGGCTTTATAGTGGCATGGAGTTTCGATTTAAAGGAAGACCAATTTTAAGCCTAATAACGATAGGAATCGGTGTCCCATTATGTATGACATTTATGGGATATGTTGCTGCTGGTGGCAACACAATAACAACCCATCTTATTCTTGGTGCCATTGGATCAGCACTAATTATTATGAGTATGTATCCATTCTCTCAGGTGTATCAAATCGCAGATGATGAAAAAAGAGGGGATACTACTTTTACGGTACGATATGGTGTCATGGGGGTTAAAAGAATATTCTACCGTATATTTCCTCTGGGCATCATATTATTATCCTTATCGTTTAGCTCCAAACCATTATTGTCTATCATGATGATAGCTATTGGATCGACCGCTTATATTGCGATTTGGGGTATAATAAAAAATATTTCTGGTATTCGTTCAGAATATAAAATAATAATGAATACAAAATATTACAGTGGAATCGCGTTCACGCTCGCAATTATATTGTTATTGATGACCCGTTAATTATCCGATTTCTTACGCAAACATGAGCATTAGCAGATTTAGTTTTTTTGCCACGGCCATGCTCTCAAGTGGGGCAGTGGCGGTTGTTGTGTTTGCGAACACTCCCGAAGACGCATCGGCTTGGATAATAAGGTTGTTTTGGCTTGGGCTTTGTCTTGCAATATGGTCGTGGACTGCGTTGATATTGAGCGCAATAAGCAATTCAAGCGGGCGAATTATGATTTCTGCGCTTTTTATAACAATAGGAGCCATGGCGATTATCGTGCTATTAAGATCTGGACAAAATAATCTGCGATTGCTGGGCGGAGTCATTTTCGCTACACTACTAGGAGCGATATCCGCACTGCGGTTTCGTCGTCTATATGGATCAACTGGAACAAATCAAACAAGCGGCGCTTAAGGATCTTGAGAATCTTCGAGATCTAGCCACCCACGAATTAGCGCGAGTACAACATTTAGGGCGCGGATCAAAATTATCCGAATTTTTGCGTTCATTAAAAGACATGACAGAGGATGATCGCCGCAAAATTGGTGCCGCCGCAAATGATTTGCGAAAAGAAATTGAAGAAAAATTTACACAGGCGCGAGAAAAATTTTCTGACGCTACACATTCTGTGCGCGATTGGATTGATGTAACAATGCCATCGCGCCGTCCACAAAGAGGGCATCTCCATCCTCTTACAATTGCACAAAATACTATAAATAATATTTTCTCCGCGATGGGGTTTCGCATCATTGAGGGTCCCGAAATAGAAACAGAATTTAATAATTTTGATGCGCTCAATATTCCAGCAGATCATCCAGCGCGAGACATGCAAGATACATTTTGGCTAAAAAAGGACGAAAGACGAAGGACGAAAGACGAATGGCCTCTCTTGTTGCGCGCACATACGAGTCCGATGCAGATTAGATTTATGCAGGTGCATCAGCCACCATTTAGAATTATTGTCCCTGGGCGCGTATATCGTAACGAGGCGACCGATGCGACTCACGAATTTCAGTTTCGCCAGACGGAAGGATTGGTGGTAGATAGAAAAGGCGCACTTGGCGCACCAACTCTGGCAAATTTAAAAGGAGTATTAGAATATTTCTTTCGTCAATATTTTGCCGATCCCAATGTTGCGGTGCGATTTAATGCAAGCTATTTCCCGTTTGTTGAACCCGGTGTTGAGGTGCTTATTTGTGGATCAAAAGGTAAATTTGCGGGGAAATGGATAGAGGTAGCAGGGGCTGGTATGGTGCACCAAAAAGTGTTTGAAAAGGTTGGATATGCGCATGGAGAGATGCAGGGGTTTGCTTTTGGTATGGCGCTTGAGCGATTGGTGATGCTCAAACACCATATTGATGACATACGCTTATTTAATGAAAGCGACTTACGATTTTTGAAACAATTTTCTTAATTATTACGCATGAAATTCTCTTGGGAATGGATAAAAGAATTGTCAGATACCACTCTCACGCCACAAGTGGCAGCAGATTTATTTACCGCGAAATCTTTTGAGGTAAAAGAAGTAAACGATGAGATTTTGGACATTGATGTACTCCCAAATCGTCCCGACTGCTTATCTCACATTGGAATTGCGCGCGAGCTTTGTGCTCTTGAGGAAAGACAATTTGTGGCGCCAGAGTATGAATATAATATTTCAGAGCACTCATTCGTTGAGATAGATGTGCAAGATCCAGAAGGATGTATCAGATTCTCTGCGTTGATTATTAAGGGTGTAAAAGTGGGTCCATCCCCAGAATGGCTCGTGAGGCGACTTGAATTGCTCGGACTTAGAAGTATCAATAATGTGGTAGACGCAACGAATCTGGTCATGCTTGAGCTTGGACAGCCAATGCACGCATTTGATCTGGCAAAAGTTGGACATCTCGTTGTGCGAAAAGCGCGATCTGGTGAAACTCTGCGAGCACTAGACGAGGCGCGCACAGAATATGCGCTTGATGAATCTATCCTTGTAGTTGCTGACGCAAACAAACCGCTTAGTATAGCCGGCA
>Ga0209210_1001952_pt1 | contig 16056 bp, 19 predicted proteins | sample RifGroA1_FD_183991 | JGI IMG/M metagenome (GOLD analysis project Ga0209210, IMG submission 183991) | Contaminated groundwater microbial communities from Rifle, Colorado, USA - Rifle Groundwater A1 (SPAdes) (version 2) | ecosystem: Environmental > Aquatic > Deep subsurface > Groundwater >...
GGTTTAAACGGACAAACACCAAATGAATTTCTGGCCAATTATCAATTAATTAAACCGCCATATGTGTGTGCCTAAAACAATTAAACAATTAAAAAATCCCCCTACGAGAGAGGGATTTTTTAGGCGAAATCTTTTGGTTACGCGTGTTTCATCGGTATTGCGTCATAGTTTTCTTTGGCGCCGAAAACCTTTCTGGCGACAATAATGACAAGCAGAATAACTATCGCGAGCATAATCCATTGCAATAGTCCGGAGGGCAGGAAACTATCCGACCCGTAAATAGCGCCGGCCGCAAGGGCGCTGGCACTGTCGGAGTCAGTGTTGGTCGCTGGAGTGTTTTGTGAAGATGTATTAGTTGTTCTGGAAACGGTTGATACATTTGTTGTTCTGTTTGGGTTTGCACTGTACGAATAAACGGTCGGTGTGGCAACAGGGGCGGGGGCGGTATAAATTAACGGTTGATATGGCTGATAATAGTTTTGATTATTTCTATTGTTAAAATTTGTACTATTATACGGAGTAATATAACCGGCTCTGTCGGCACTCGCTTGCGCAGGTATAATTAATAGACCGAACGCCAAAATAGTCAGTATTTTGAAGCCATAATTTATTGATTTGTTGTTTATTTTCTTCATATAGTGATAGTATAGCACTTATCAGTATAAAAGTCAAATATTTGTTGAGTTAACCATATGGGGTGACAAAAATACTAAATTGGGGTGACAAAGGTTAACCATCTTTAATCACCTTAATTAGCAAGAGAAAAACATATGGCAAACAAAAATCAAGAACCAGCGTATCCGGTCAAAGTGAGAGCAAAATGGTACTTCTTGGTCGACAAAGCAGACAAGAGTGTAGATGAAGTATGCAAGATGTATATGATTTCGAGAAAAACATACTACAAATGGAAACGAGAAGATCTCGGAAGTCGAGCATATATTTCAAGGAAAGAACATCCGGAAACGAAGATCAAGGGAGAGGTTAAAATCTTCATTTCGGAACAAAAGAAATTAATTAACTATGGTCCAAGAAAAATGAGATTGTTTGTGAAAAGAAAATTCAATATTAATATTTCCACGACTGCCATATACAAATTCTACAAAAAGAAAGGGTTGATTCGAAGACCGCAAAAGAAACTTCCATGGTACACACCATTAAAAGAGCCTTTGGTGTCAAAGGGTCCGGGTGATGTGGTGCAAATGGATGCTAAACACATCTGGGAAGACAACACACGAAAATACCAACGCACTTTCATTGATATATGGACTGGAATGCAGTTCGCTGTTACTACAAGCACTATGACAGCCGAAGATACCATTAACGCATTTCTTGAAGCAGAAAAATCTTTTTCATTTAAAATATTGGGAATACAGACTGACAATGGTTCTGAAAATCGTGGAGAATTTCATCAACTTCTTGGACGTATTGGCATCGCTCATTACTTCATTCCAAAATCTTCACCGCAATGGGATGGAGCGGTAGAACGAGCTCATGGAGTCATTGATCAAGAGTATTACTTGAACCCAACCCGAACATGGAAGAGTTTAGAAGAATATTTACATTGGTACAATTATGATAGAATACATTTAGGAAAATATCTCAATGGCATGATACCGATTGAAAAGTGGCGAGATTATCAATTAAAAGTGTCACCTCTGAAGGTTAACTAAACATATTTATCTGATTTCGTAAGTTATCGTTACGTTTGAGATAATCTTATTTTCTCCGGTTGGAAGCTCGGGCGTTGGAGACGGAGCGCTGGAAACACTGTCGGTCGCCATCATGTCTTTGGCGTAATACAGAGGATAATTTCCATCCTCGGAAAAATTCACGATGCGGACCAGACGTACATCGAGATCTTTCGCTAGAGATTTTGCTTTTGCCTTGGCCTCATCTATCGCCATTTTGCGGGCTTGTTCCTTGAGCTTATCTTCATTTTCAATGGAAAAATTCGGGCCACTGATTTCGGAAACTCCCACGGTGCCGATGCCTTTGACTATTTCACCGGCCTTGGTAAGGTCGCGAACTTTTACCGAGACATATTCGGAAACTTCATAACCGACTATTTTTGGTGTCGTTCGACAAGGGATTTCTATTCCTTCATAACAAGGCGTACCATAGTCGTATTTTGGGTACGAACTATAGTTTTCCGTCTTTATATCTTTTTTATCAATTCCGCTTTTATCCAAAAAAGCCAGCGTCGCCACTTCTTTGGCTGTTACTTTGGCCTGAGCATCTTTCACTTCAACCGCGCTCTCGCGGATAGTAAAATTGAACGTGGCCAAGTCCGGCATGGTCGAAATCTCTCCCTTGCCATTAAAACTGATGGTATTTGAGGCCGAAATGCCTCCCCCGATGAAACGATAGCTTTTGATTTCGGAAATGATTTTCACCACAAAATAAACCGATATGACAATAAGCAGGACCGCCGCTATCTTGATTAATTTTGATTTTTCGTTTGTTGTTATTTCCATATATTTAGACCCGCGCCAATGACGGAACAAGTTATTTTGTAATCGCTAAAAGTTCGACGTCAAAAACCAAAGTAGCGTTCGGCGGGATGACTCCAGGAATACCGCCGGTTCCGTAGGCATCTTGGGGTGGTATGGTGAGAGTTTTCTTCTCTCCAACCTTCATTCCGACAATACCTTTATCCCAGCCGGCAATTACCCGTCCAGCGCCCAAAGTGAAAATGAACGGTTCTGCATGGCCAAATTTCGGGTCAACATTAGAATCAAAAACCGTACCGTCTTCCAGGCGTCCGGTATAATTCATGGACACCGTATCCTTCGCTTTGGCAACCTCTTCGGAAGAAGACGCATTGCCTATCAAATTGTTGTTGTCTGAAGGCATATTTACTTTATTGCTTATGCTGATAAAAATTAAAATTCCCGCGAAAATCAGACAAATTACCACCGCCAAAATTATATTCATAGTATTTTTATTTTCCATCCTTTTATTATAAACCTTATAACTTTTTTACACAATATTGACTTCCGGCGTCAACTCAAGGCCGAATTTTTCTTTGACCGAGGCAATAATTTTATTCGCCAGCTCAATAATTTCACGACCAGTCGCCTCTCCGTAGTTTACCAGGACCAATGCCTGCCTTTCATGCACTCCCACATTGCCGACCCTTTTTCCTTTCCACCCGCATTGTTCAATCAACCATCCGGCAGGAACTTTTATCATATTATCCTCTTCAAAATGCGGCATATCCGGGAAAATTTTCATCAATTCGTTGAATTTATTTTCCCCCACGAAAACATTTTTAAAAAAGCTTCCGGCATTGCCGATTAATTTTGGGTCAGGCAATTTACTGCACCGTATCTCCGCCACCGCCTTACTGATATCACTCGAATTTTTAACTTCAACTTTATTTTTATTCAGATAGTCGGCTAAAATTTTATAAGTTAAATTCTTTTTTTCAAACTTGCTTAACTTTAAGACTACGGCCGAAATAAAGTATCGGTTCTTTAATTTATTTTTGAAAATACTGTCCCGGTATCCGAATTCACACTCTTCCTTGTTAAAAATTCTTTTCTCTCCCGTTTTAACGTCAAAAGTTTCAACACTTTCCAAAACATTCCGGAGTTCCGCCCCATACGCCCCGATATTCTGCATGGGGGCGGCTCCCACTGTTCCGGGAATTAGAGATAAATTTTCAATGCCCCAATATCCGCGCTTGGTCGTAAAAACAACCAAATCGTGCCAAATAACGCCGCTCATGGATTTGACTAAAACAGTTTTCGTATTTTCTCTTAAAACTTCTATACCTTGTATTTTATTCAAAATGACTATCCCGTCAAAATCCTTGGTAAACAAAATATTGCTTCCCTTTCCTAAAAACAGCCTTGTATTTTCGGTAAATAACGGGTCGACAAAAAGTTTTCGAAGTTCCTCTTCGTTATTTACCTCCGCGAAAAATTTGGCTTTTGCGGCCAGGCCGAATGTGTTTAATCCGGACAAGTTGTAATCTTTGTGAATCTTCATGTTATTCTCGAAGTATAGACACTGAACCGTCTTTATGCAATTTAATAACCTTGGACGCTCTGCCGGAAATCACGCCGCCATCAACATATAAATCAACAGAATTTCCAAAATATTTTTCTGCTTCGGAAATGTTTTGAGCCGGAGGCAGGCCTTCGGGATTCGCAGAGGGCGCAATCAGCGGACCGGTTACGGCAAGCAAGTTTTGGAATGATTTTAAGGCGGGTAGGCGAAAGGCAAGGGTTTTCGTTCCGCGGTGCAGATAAGCAAGAGATTCGTCTGAACAGTCTAAAATAATGCTGGTAGGTTTCTCTGCCAAGTTCCAATATTTTTTGAGTTTATTTTTTTGTTTATCTGATAAAATAATCGAGAATTTTTTGAGTTCATTCATATTGTCTATTAATATTATACTGGGCTTTTGCGGATTTCTTTTGCGGGCGGTATAAATACGACTAACCGCCTTCTCACTTAACGCTTTGCCAAGTATCCCGTAAATAGTGTCCGTCGGCGCAATAACAATGCCATTGTTTTTAAGAACTTTAAAAAGGTTTTTATTATTCCATATGTTTTCAGGCAGTTGCATCCCAGTACTAAAATTTTAATTAATAATCTTTATCTTTATATCCCGTAATCAAAAATTTAGTACGGGACAGGTAAATTTATTTGAGCCGTATGTTGCGGAAACCTTTTTTCCCGACAATAATAGATATCATCCTGGCATGGGGCGGCATAGCCCTGCGCACCCGCTCCGGCCATTCAATAAAAACCAAATGCTCTTTGTTGCCGATAATTTCATTCCACCCCAAATGCAATAGTTCTTTTTCGTTTTTCAGGCGATAGACATCTATATGGAAAAAAAATTTGTGTAGTTTTGATTTAAGGGAATATTTTTTAATAATTACAAAAGTCGGACTGTTGACCTTCTGTCTGATTCCCAAGGATTTTGCCACAGCTTTTGTGAATGCCGTTTTGCCGGCACCCAAGTTCCCCGAAAGTCCCACTACTGTGGCACGGGTTTTTATTTTCCCTTTTAGAATTTTATTTAGAAAAATTCGGGCTATTCCGGCAGTTTCTTTGATATTCTTTGAAAGCATATTTTCATATTAACACATTTTTACTTTCCTAAATATGGTTCTTGGACTTATGGAAATAATTCCGCATTAATGTATAATATAAGCGCTATGCCGATAAAAAAAATCACAAAATTTTTTGATAAATTGGAAGACAAAATAAGGGCGGAGTTGAGTCATCACCCTATTTTATACGCATTTTTGGGAGGCATCGGGATCGTGCTCTTTTGGCGCGGAGTTTGGCACACCGCGGATCTTATTACCGAACTGGCTTTCTCTTTTCAACACAACTCTTCCATTAATTTGGGAAATCTCCCTTGGTGGGACGGGCCTTTGTCCCTTTCTCTGGGTAGTATTTTGCTTTTATTTACCGGTTTATTTGTTTCCGGTTTTATAGGCAATGAAATCATAATTTCCGGATTAAAAGGTGAAAAAAAGTTAACTGAAAAAACAGAGGAAGAAATAAAAATTGAAACCGGCGCAATAAAAGAAATAAAGAAAGAGGTGGAAAAAATATCTCACTGGCTGGATGGTATCAAAAAAAATCCAGAGAGTTAATAACTTCAAAAAATCTTATCCCATAAAACAATAAAACTAAACACGCCGAAAAATACGAAGATAATTCCGATTATTATTTTCCGCGTCAAGTTTGGGCGAAAAACTTCAGGCAAACTTCTGTTGTTAAGCCAAAAAACAAGGAAAAGATGCACGAACATTGCGAAAGCGTTGATGACGGCGCCTAAAACTATCAGGGTTTTGGGTTCGTAGATATTAAACAAAAACAAAATTATCCCGAACGCAATCTGCGCCCAGACAAAAGAATAATATATCTTAGAAAGATTAATTTTCGCTTTCTCTTTACCGTGTAGTTTTCTAATAGCAAAATTTTCTGCCATGATGCGGGAGGTTGAATCCATCACTCCTAGTTGCGTTTGGAATAACATAATGGAGACTACAACCAAAAACAAAACCCCAACAAACGGAAACACCATTTGGCCTATAACCATTCCTTCGTTTATGACAAAATTAATTCCCTCGGCATTGCCGACATTGCCAAAGGTGGTTGCGTAAGAAAGAAGCATGAGAAAAATCATAGAAACAACACCCAAAAACCAAAAAACAAAAGCGTGTTCAATGCTTATTAATTTCCACCATTTTTGAAAGCGGTTGATGTTTTCCGGAGTCACGGCGCAATCTGTCCCGTCCAAAATAATTTCATTGTCTTTTTTCAGAGAAAATAGGCTGGAAATTTTTTGCGAATAAAATCCCATACCATAACCTTTTTCTTTTATATAAATGGACTGGGTTAAATTCAGGTTTCCCCCGGCGCCCGAATAAGCAAAAGCGGCAAGGAAAGTGGCGATGCTTATGCCTTCCGGTAAAAACCAAAAACCCTCTCCTCTCCCGATTATTCCGTTCAGTAATGCGGACCAATCCGTTTTGGTGCTTAGGAAAACCGCCAATAAAAATATAAAAGGCACTCCTGTCAGAATAATAATTTTGGTGAGATGTTCCATCATTCCATAAACTGTTTTGCCCGTGCTTAAAATTAATCCGATTAAAAATAAAAACGGGATGGCAATCCACTTAAAATTATCCAGACCAAAAACGTTCGCCATAACTTGGGCCGAAGCCGCAATAATTCCCGGCAACCCAAAACCGATAAAGGTAGAGATAATAAACCAATAAACCGCCGGTTTGAATAATTTATAGATGCCGACAAAAACACTTTCGCCTTTTACCAGGGTATAGCGTTCAATCTCCATATTCATAAAATACTGGAATGTAATTCCCAGGATAGCTCCCCAAGCAATGCCTAGGCCGTAGTTAGCCGTTAAATAAGGCCATAAAATAACTTCACCGGACCCAAGCCCCAGAGCAAGGATGACAAAACTCGGACCAATTAATTTCTTCAAAGATATCGGTTCTGGAAATATTTTTATTTCTTTCATGGGGTGCCTACAGGGATTCGAACCCTGACTAAGAGCTCCACAAGCTCTAGTGCTAACCATTACACCATAGGCACCATGTGCGCGAGGGGAGATTTGAACTCCCATGCCCTTGCGGGCGCTACCACCTCAAGGTAGTACGTCTACCAGTTTCGCCACTCGCGCATGTTAGAATTATATCAAAATATAAATTTATTCCGCTGTTTTTTCCCCACCCGCATGACTAGCGTCAGCGTGTCGAGCAGATGCCACTTCAATTTCTTCTTCCTGACTGGTAACGGAACGCATCTTGCTACGAACGTCTTTAACGGCCTTGGTGCGAATGTAATAAAGCTTGGACCGACGGGCATGGGCTTTTTTAGTTACTTCAATCTTATCTATCATCGGAGAATAAAGCGGAAAAATTCTTTCAACCCCCACTCCGCTCGCAACTTTTCTCACGGTAAAAGTGGCTCCGGCTTCCCGGCCATGCTTCCTGGCGAGTACAATGCCCTCAAAGGCCTGCAGACGGTATTTGCCTTTTTCGTCCAGAATCCTGGAGGAAATGTTGACGGTATCGCCGGCCCTGAAATCAAGCTTCCTGCGCTCCGCGATGTCCACCGGACTGAATTTTATTTTATTGATTATGTTCCCCGCCATTCCATTAAAAAATTTAAAATATTAAGCTTGGTGGTCCCATATTTTGCGCTGATTTTCTAACGGGACGCCGTAGCAAAAGCACTTTAACACAAAAGAGTTTCCTAGGCAAATTCCGCCTGATAACACTTCACGCAGTAAACAATTTCCGGCCTGCCGGGGGCGTAGGGTGTATAAATATTCGCTCGGCATTTGTCGCAGGTCCGGTGATACATTCCCGGCTTGGTCATCCGGCCAAACCGCTTGTTTTCCCGGCATTTTGGACACTCATGCGGCAATGATAATCTCATTTTCCTCAATAAATTTAATTCACCCCTCACAATTTTATACCCTCTTTTACAGGAGGCGCATTCAATTATTTCATTGAGCACGGCGTTTGTGGTTTCTTTAATTGTATCGACTAAATCTTGAGATTTGATAGTGGCCGGATGCACGGGGCTTTCAGCGTCGTCCCAAGTGTAACCCGCGGCTAGGGCCTCTTCTTTTGTTTTTGGGAAGAAACGCATGGCAACTGATTTATTATAAGGATAATTGCTCATTTCCGGAGGGAAAAACTCGCCATACGAGAATTTTCTGCCGAGTTTATCTGTATACGGATTCGTTTTCATATCTTCTATAATTTTTTCCTTCAGCTCCTCGTATTCTTCTTTGGGATATTCCTTGTTTAAAATCGCGTACTTCTTTCTCTTGAGGTTCACACAGCCGAAATTGTTTTTCCCGGCGATCACCCACTGGCAGTATTGAAGATTCAAGACGTCCGGCCAGCATTCGTTGGAAAAATAAACCGAATCGGCATTTTCCCCGACGGTAACGCTTTCATAAATTCTGGCGGCATTGTTGCCCCAGCCGGAATAATCGTAGCAATCCTTGGCCGGAGGGTAAGTGACAAGTTGAGTCCATTTGCAATTTTCCGCACCTTTGACAATATAACACTTCTTGGAATTTTTAGAGTTATACACGTGCTCGCCGGTAGAATTTATGTTCAAAGAATTACCGTTATACTCCCGGTACGGTTTCGACAACCAAAATTCATGGGCCTTTTTCTCGAACTTTCGTAGATTATCCCAGGATTCCAAACCCAACTCTTTGAATTTTTTCTCATATTCCTCTTTCGAATACTGGACATTAAAGATGCAATTTTTCGCTCCTCGCAGATTCACGCAACCGAGACAATTCATACAACCATAACAGTCTCTGGAAAACCACATGTCCACGCAATCATCGCATTCGTCGGAAAAGAAAGTATTGTAACACCTATACATGCCGACGGATTCATAGCATAATTCTGAGTCGTTGACCCGCAAACAGTCCGAACTCCATTTAAGTCCGTTCAAAATGGAAGAATAGAAAACCGATTCGCAGTTGTCCGCCCAAAAAATCAGATAAGAATCTTTTGACCAGGCAAGCGCATTTGAGTATTCCGAGTTTTTTATGGTTAAATACTGGCTCTCCAGCGCGGAATAAGGGGTTCTATTCATTAAATCCCTCACTTGCGAAAGAAATGGACGGGAAGAATCATAATCTTGCGCATACTCCGTTCCGTCCCAGTCGTCCGCCCACCAACACTTCTGACAAAAGACGGTGATTTTTTGTTCGGGAGAATATATAGACAAGGTCTTTTTAGCGCATTTGTCGCAATTGCGCCAATACAAACTCCAGATATTGTATTGCGCCGATCTTCTTATAAGCCGGCACTCCGGACACCAGGTGGGCGGAGGAACTTTGATTTTCTCATAAAAATTGAAGTCCTCCGACTCTATCGTGAAATCCTTTTTGCAATTAACACAACTTTTTGTTTCTTGATTGTTCGTCATTTCTTTAGATACTCAAACTTAGCGATAGCAGAATTTGAGTATAATTTTTTTATAACCTTTTTTTATTTTACCATTTTCCTAAATTCTAAAGATAATGGTGATTCTACTTTTATAGTTTTGACGACTGAATTTTTTCCGCCAAAGGCGGATCCGCCTAGGGCGGAGAATTCTATGGACTTCGCATGGAGCGCCAGGCGTTTGATGCCCTTCGGGCAGGCGCTTTTTGGATTATAAAGAGGGTCGCAGGCGACCGGGTGGTCTATGGATTTCATATGCACGCGTATCTGATGCGTCCGGCCGGTTTTGGGCCGAATTTCTAAATAAGTGAACTTGGCTGGTAAAGCCCCGCGCAATTTCTTTGTCGCGTAGGACCTACCCGGTAATCCGGGAAGGGTAAAGCGCGAAGAAATTGCGCGGGGCGAAACACTTTCAAGCCCTGCCGACAGCGCGGTAAATCTTTTTAAAACTTTATATTGAGTAATTGCTTCCCGCATTTCTCCTCGCGCCCCGCGTGTGGCGGAATAGCGGCGGAAATCCGTGGGGCTCCGGCCGATCGGCTTGTTTATTACCCCGCGATCATTTTTCACAAACCCGGAAACTATTGCTAGATAAGTTTTTTTGACAGTTCTGTCCATAAACTGCTTTTTCAAAAACTCGTGAGCTTTTTTATTCTTAGCAAGCAACATTACTCCTGAAGTTTCTTTATCCAGCCGATGCACTATTTCCAGTTTGGGATATTTTTTGGAAAACAAATCCAGAATGGTTTTCTCTTTGCTTCTCTGGTCCGGGTGCACTAAAATGCCGGACGGTTTGTCTATCGCTAGAATATTGGAATCTTCGTATAAAACTTTGATTTTCATAAATTTGATTTGTGGCTGGTGCCCCCGGTAAGAATCGAACTTACATCAGCGGCTTAGAAGTCCGCGGTTCTATCCATTGAACTACGGGGGCAAATGGGTAGAGTGTGCGCGGTAAGGGACTCGAACCCCTGACCTTCCCGGTGTAAACGGGTTGCTCTACCAACTGAGCTAACCGCGCAAAAGCATTGATTAAAATTACCATTTATACAATACTGGGTCAACATTAAAATTCTTTCAGGGCAGCCCCCAAGGCGGACGCATAATCAAAGGATTCTTCCAGGATTATTTCCGGAATGTGTTCCGACGTATCTAAAATATTCACCCAAACATTCCCCGTCTCTACCCTATGCCTCAGATGAAGAGCAAGGTGCTCGACAAATTCCGCCAAATTCGGAGCGTTGCCGCAAACAATGATTTTTTTTATCGGAAGACGGATATTTTCCCATTCTTCCCCTTTCTTTATGTGCCAATGCAAAAACCGCTTGGCAATCTCATCGCGTAAAAAATAAACGGATGCCGATGCTGGAATATGATATACCAGAGCGCCACCGGAGAAAATGAAGATGTCGCTTTTTTCCTTTCCATGGTTTACAAGCATGTATGTGCCAAAATCTCCTTTCTTGATAACGGACCTTCCGATAGCATGTGTCCGGTGCTCGGATGATTTGGTTTTTATGCCGAAATTTTTAAGCGTTAGGATGTGCTCTTTTATTTTTTCCTTATCTTGATACCCTAAAGACAAATGAACCGGCTTTGACCCGAAAATCTTTTTAAGCGCCGAAAATGTTTCTTTTAATTCTCTTTTATTATGAACTTTATATTCTCCGTGCCGCCCTAACCTAACACCATCTTTGGTATCGATAAGTTCCACGAATTTTATAGAACCGTCTCCGGCATCCAGACCAAAGGAAGATTTATTAAATAAGCTGCCTAGCATACTTATAGTATATTATATCCGTCTTTTTATCGCTACCGTAGAAAAGCTATGTCTTATGGAATTGCGATTTATTAAATTTGTCCAAATACCTTTGTAATATGAGCGCGGCGGCCGACGCGTCTACTCGTCCAGATTTTATTTGTTTCACTTTACTATGCGACTGCGACTGATTAAAATCATTTTTTCCCTTTCCGGATTTGCGAGCCTCTACCGAAGTTAAAAATTCTTTCTGTTTATGAACCGGTAATCTGAATTTCTCTTTCAATTCCAGAATAAAAACTTCAATTCGGCCAGAGAGCGCGTTCAACTTCCCTGAAAAATCCACCGACTCTCCGACCACGATTACCGAAACATTTTCTTCTCCGATAATCTTGCTAAGCCGGACAAAAGCGCCTTTATCATTTGAAATAATTTCTTTCGGAAAAGCCAGGGTGCAATTTTCGTCCGAAACCGACACTCCTATTTTTTTCGTCCCATAATCAATACCCATAAACTTACCAGAAGGGGCGCTCGCGATCATATATGAAAAATACTAGCATAAAAAGCTTCTTTCTGGTATTATTTCCATTATGTATAACATATATAATATAAATCTAGTTTTATTAATCGTGGCCCTTTGGACCATTCCCTGGAAAATTTACGCCGTCTGGACGGCCGCCAAGCATAACCACAAGAAGTGGTTTGTCGCCTTGCTCATCCTGAATACGGTGGCTATTTTGGAAATTTTTTATATTTTCAAAATCGCGAAAAAAAGCTGGGCTGATGTTAAAAGGGACTTCAAAAGAGCGCTGTCATCAATCAGATAGAGGCGGTGAAACTTTTGAAAAATTAATAAATAATAAATTGTTTTTAGCGCGGAGAGGTGGCTGAGCGGTTGAAGGCACTTGTCTTGAAAACAAGAGATCCTTTACGGGATCCGCGAGTTCGAATCTCGCCCTCTCCGCGCTGGAAATAATTAATTTTAAAATCTTGTCATCGCCTCCGCAATTTTTTAGGTTATAATATACTTATTTGACAGGATAATTTTATAAACAGAATTATGATTGAAAATTTATTAATTTTTATCGTCTCATTGTTTTTAGTCATTAGAGGATCCACTCTGGCGACTGAATATTCAGCCAAACTAGCCGAAGCATTCCGACTATCTAAATATATTGTTGGTTTTATTATTGTTGCCTTTATCTCCATTCTGCCGGAGTCGTTGATAGCCATTAACGCGGCAATTAAGGGAATACCTTCCTTTGGTCTCGGTACCCTACTCGGATCAAATGTAGCCGACTTAACTTTGATTTTTGCCATTTTGATTATCTACGCGGGACGCGGCATAAAAATCGAAAGCAAGGTTTTGAAAAATATAAACTCTTATCCCCTTTTTCTCCTTTTGCCGCTCGCCCTTGGGTTGGATGGGCATTATTCCCGCCTTGACGGAATTTTTTTAGTTTTCGCCGGCGTCGTGTTTTATTATATGGTCTTTAAGAATAGAATTGAAACATCTCCTTTTTTACATAACGGGAAGGATAAATTGAAAAATTTTTTCTTTTTGCTTTATTCCATGGCGCTTCTTTTGGTCGGCTCGCATTTTACCGTAACATCGGCTGTCGCCTTGGCGCAAGCGTTATACATTACACCCATTCTCATCGGTATGCTGGTCGTCGGACTGGGAACAACTATGCCCGAACTGTTTTTTTCACTAAAAGCCATAAGAAGAAAAGATGACGGGCTGGCAATCGGAGATATTTTGGGCTCGGTTTTGGCAGATGCAACCATTGTCATTGGAATCTTGGCCTTGATTAGCCCCTTCTTCTTTCCGGTAAAAATTATTTATGTCACGGGCATATTCATGGTAACTGCCTCTTTTGTTCTGCTTAATTTCATGCGTTCCGAACGGGTTTTATCAAAGAAAGAGGGTTATTTGCTTTTGGCCTTCTGGCTACTTTACGTAATTGTGGAACTAACGTTGAATAAATAGCATACCCCCACACCTAATTTGGATTCTAATAGGTGTGGGGGTATAATTATAATGTGGCTATGAATGAAAAATTAATTTGGTCCGCTTTGGAATACGAAGAGCGGGAACGCAGCCGGGATTGGTTCTGGGCGCTTGGTATTATCGTGGTAACCGGCTCCATTGCTTCAATCATTTACGAAAATTATTTTTTCGCTGCGCTTCTCATTTTGGGCGGGGCAATGCTCGGATTTTTTGCAATTAAAAAGCCGGACATGGTTACTTACGAACTTAATGAAAAAGGTTTGGCAATCAGAGACCGCCTCTACCCTTATGAAAATATAAAATCTTTCTGGGTCCAGTCGGAAAAAACGGTGGAGACACTGCCGGGCGAAGTCACTAAACCGCTCTTTTTCATACATACAGAAAGAGCCTTTATGCCGATAATCTCAATACCGATTGATGAAATGATGGCGGAAAAAATACATTCCATAATGCTCTCAAAAAATATCGCAGAAATTGAAATGAAAGAACACGCTTCGGAAAAAATAATGGACGCGTTGGGGTTTTAGGCGGACTTTTAATCAAAAGTTGTTAATCTGAATTTATCCGCGCAATCGGCGGGACAAGTAGCCCTCATAGTTTAATGGATAGAATGCGAGCTTGCGGAGTTTGCGATCCAGGTTCGATTCCTGGTGGGGGCACCAAACAAAAAAGAACAAACTGCTTTGCTCTTTTTTGTTTGGTGCCGACCACAGCGATGTTTTGCGAGCACGCAAAACCGCGAGGGGCGGGCTGCGAAAATTTCGAGCGACGGCGAGAAATTATTTGTAGCCACAAAATAAAATAGGTTCGAGCCGAGGGTGGTGACCAAGGCAGGGAAAAATATCTTTAATTACACAATATTTGACTTTTTCACAGAAAATGATATAATAGAGAGATGCTTAATAATAAAAAGGACAATTATCTTGGCAGGTTTCTTTTGGCGGCTATATTGCTTATGACTTCTTTTTTGGTCGTTTTATCCTTCCCTTCCATCGCCGGGGCGGTTTCCGGAGAACCGGATGTTTCAACCAGAAACGCAACGTATTTGACCAACAGGAGTGCTATTTTAAACGGGGTAGTGGATGGCAAAGGCTATTCGACTACCGCATGGTTTGAATACGGAACAAACAATAATCTTGGCAATTCTACCCGACGCAGATCCTATGGCAACGGACAGTACGAGATTGATTACAGCGATGAGATTTCCGGGCTCCATTTGAACACCACATACTATTTCCGGGCGGTTGTAAGTAATTCACGCGGTACGGATTATGGAAGTGTTTATACATTCAGAACTGGTTCCGGTTATTATAACCAAAATACAAATTATTATGACAATCAATTCATTAAATACAGAACTCCGACCGCTACTACCGAATTGGCGATAAGCGTTTCAAGTAACAGCGCGCGACTCAATGCCACTGTTTCAAATCCGACAAATGACCCCACAAATGCTTGGTTTGAATGGGGCACAACTCCCGACTTGGGAAATAAAACGGCAATAATATCGTTGGGGTCATTGCCGGCCGTCAGGCACATTAATGTTCTGACGGGACTTTCGCCCGGCACAACTTATTATTTCCGAGCGGTTGCGGAAAACCCTTTTTGGAGAAATATAGGTTCGGTATTAAGTTTTACCACAAACAGCCAATACATTACGACCACTACCGTAAGCCGTAATCAGCCGATTGTGCCTACAATTGATAACTCCAGGCCATATTCGGGAGATGAAATCAACTACACCGTTGAACATCAAAACGATAATGAGTTCGCGGATGACAACACCTTCCTTAGTCTTGGAGCGAATGTTTTTGGAGCCGGTTTCTTTCCGGACAATGTTTTCGGATGGCTGTTGTTGATTCTTCTAATTCTCGTGCTCATCATGCTGGTTAAATATCTTTTCACTCAGCCTTTCTCCAAAAAAACAACAGTCGTTACCGACCAGCCCTTAAGTAAGAAAACCACAACTACTACGATACAGTAATAAAACTGTGTTAAAGTAGCGTTAATGCCAAAAAAGACATTCAAGGAAGTATCGGGAAATTCCTACCCGATGCGGATTAATAAATATCTTGCGTTTAAAAAAATCTCCACCAGGCGGGGAGCGGATTTGCTCGTGGAAAATAAAAAAGTTTTTATTAACGACAAATTGGCGGTACTGGGCAGTAAAGTGCTGGAATTGGATAAAGTGGAAGTGCGGGGCGCCAAGCAAAAAGAATATAAATATTTTGCTTATAACAAACCGGTCGGAATTGAAACCGGCTTTCCAAAAGAGGGGTTTTTCCCTTTAGGCCGGCTGGATAAGAACTCCCATGGCTTACTCATTCTCACTAATGACGGGAGAATCACCGACTCGCTTCTGAATCCGAAATATTTTCACGAGAAAGAATACACCGTCAGAACTTCCAATAAATTACGCGGGAGCTTTAAACAAAAAATGGAAACTGGCGTAAATATTGAAGGTTACATCACAAAAAAATGTAAAGTAAAAATTATTAACGACTTTACTTTTAGAATAATTCTGACCGAGGGTAAGAAGCACCAAATCAGACGGATGTGTTCCGCTCTTTTCCAGGAAATTGCCGACTTGAAGCGTGAAAGAATTATGAATATAAAACTGGGGAATCTCAAGCCGGGCGCTTTGAGAGAAATAAAAGGAGAGGAATTAGATACTTTTTTAGAAACTCTCGGGTTGACCCCGTCGCTACGCGAGCGACTGTTTTAGGCACACACATATGGCGGTTTAATTAATTGATAATTGGCCAGAAATTCATTTGGTGTTTGTCCGTTTAAACCGCAATGCTCTAGGT
>Ga0209210_1001953_pt1 | contig 16055 bp, 16 predicted proteins | sample RifGroA1_FD_183991 | JGI IMG/M metagenome (GOLD analysis project Ga0209210, IMG submission 183991) | Contaminated groundwater microbial communities from Rifle, Colorado, USA - Rifle Groundwater A1 (SPAdes) (version 2) | ecosystem: Environmental > Aquatic > Deep subsurface > Groundwater >...
ATCTGGTACTTTCTGCCCTGCAATAATTGTTGTTGCCGGTAATAATTCTGCTTGAACTCTTTGCGTTCGTGTTTAGATAGTTGATTCCAATTTTCCGGTAATTCCATAGTTATTTTTTCTTAACCTTACAAACAAATGGCTGATTAATTTTCTTAAAAGTAAAACCAATGGTAATCAACAGAATGGCAATGCCAACAAAACCAAATTCCTGCCCTCTAAACGGCAACACTCCTAAAACAGTCGTAGCTGAGCCGAACCCAATGAGCGAAGTCAGCACCACGGAACCGCACGAAGCGCAACCTACACCCAATAAACTGGTAGCAACACCAACCAAAGATACTCCCATTTCCTGTTGTATCTTCGTAGATTGGCGTAAGTAATAGATCAGTAAACTCGCTTGTATGCCGGTGAGCGTAGCACTCGTAATCGTTAAAGTTCGTGACAGTAGGGTGAAATTGGTTTGCAGAGAGCCCAATAAGCTCGTTACTAAGTTAGTTTTTTGCCACAAAGTCATCGTTTTCGAGGTCATAGCTTTGGTAATGAGATGCAAGTTTGGTAACCAGGCCGCAAATGCAATCATAGACAGCGTTATTAATGTTGTTACCAAAAGGTACTTTGGTTGCCGGATTATTCTCACAAACGTGGTCATAGTTACTGAAGCAGAGGATCAATGACTGCCTGGAAAGCAGCAAACGGCTGTGCTCCAACAACCAGATCCCCTTCGACTTTTCCATCTTTGGTTGTTTTACCAATTAGGAAAGTGGGGGTACCTGAGACGCCGGCTGCCGTTCCATCTGCTATATCCTTTTTGACTTCATCTTCCATAGCCTTATTTGATAGACAAGTATTAAATGAACTGATATTTAAACGTAGATCTGTTGCGATGGCGGCAATTTTGGCATCATCAAGACCGTTCCCGTTTGAGACTGTTCGTTTGAAAATTTCGTCATGGAACTCAAAATACTTTTTGTCTCCGCCTTGTTCTTTGGCACAGTTGGCAGCGACTGCTTCTTTGGTAGCCATTGGGTCATGGAAGGATAAGGGAAAGTCTCTGAATACTAGTTTCGCCTTTCCTGTTTCTATGTATTTTTTGATTAATTGGGGATACGTATCATCAAAATGACGTTTACAAAATGGACACTCGTAATCAGAAAATTCGACAATAGTGACCGGGGCATCCTTGTCCCCAAGCACAGGATCGTCATCGACAGAAACGACACCTTTAGTTGGTTGTTGTGGTTGGGCCGCCGCTGGTCCCTGATTATTGGCTTGAGTACCTGCGACTGTTGTCCCTCCTTTTTCCAATACCTGAACTTTTGTGTAAAGGGAACCGATAAAAAAGGAGGCAACTATCAGAAGGACGACAAGGACAGGAGTAAGATTACCGCCGAGGGAAGGAATACTGAATGATCTTTTAGATTTCTCTTCTGTCATACTACTACAAAGTGTAGTAGATATATGAACTACTTGTCAACAGATAAAATATTAGTTGCTTGGTGAGAAATTCTTGGAAGCATAAGTGGATTGAATGCTTTGCAATTTGGCCAAGCTATGGTCCTTACAGGCAGACTCACAACTGACATTTTCATTACAAACTACCACTACGTCTAGACCATCCTCATGCAGTTCTATGGCATTTACAGGAGTTGTCATAAGCCCAATGAGTACGGTAATGAAGATGGTGCTGTACATTAAATTTCTTTTCCCCAGTTTGCGGTAGTTTACTTTTATTGAAAGCAGTGATTTTATCCGAGTCTCAAGTGTATCAACATCAGCGATTGCTGGAGCCAATGCAGGTAGTGTTACAGGTTCATATTGAAGAAGCTTTTTCAAAACAGACGAAAGAGAACGTGCATCGACCTCTCCTTGGATAGCTTCTTGATCTGCAAGGAATTCTCGATCTGTTTTGTATATACGGATAAGATCCGTAAGTATTGGGAAAAAAGGGAAAAGCGACTCAATAAACGTGGCAACCAGCAAAATTAGGTTATCCCGATGTTCAAGATGGTATTTTTCGTGACGTAAAATCACTTCAAGTTCTTTCCTGCTAACCAGCGCAATCAGTCCGGTAGAAATAAAGATTTTTGGATTCCGTACTCCAAAACAATATGCAAACGGTCTAGTCTCACCTAATACGACCACTTTACCTATGAGTTTGAGAGATTTGAAGATATCTGAAAGCCCATGATCCTTTGTGGTGGATTGAGATAACAACCGACGAAACTTATAAACCTGGACGACGGTGGCAAACAGCTTAATTGCAGTGTACAGCACTGAAATAATAAGAACCCCGAAAACAATCATTCCCCAGTTCCCTGGAAGGCTCAAAGATATTGCCCTTGCCATTTCTCGACAGTAATAAAAGGTGTGGTGTATCAGGATTGGAAAAAACTTCACTAAAACAAAAAAATAACTCGCAATTAAAAGCATCAATAAACTTGAAAAAAGAAACAAGTGTTTATTTATTCTCATTTTGTTTTTCCAACAACTTTAGCAAATAATCCTTTTTGTCCTTTGGCAGTTTGTCAATGGACTCGGCAAACGAAACGATAGCAGCTTCCCCAAAGGAAGACATAAAGGTCTGGATAAACGACTTGGCCATCTTTTTGCCGTATATATCCTTTGAAATTTTAGGGGTGTAGGAGAGTATCGTATTATGGTTATTTCTGTTGACAAGGCCTTTTTCAAATAACCTTTGAAGTAGCGTGGCTACGGTAGTATACGCAAGCTTTTTCTCTTGATTAAATTTTTCCACAACATCTCGGATAGAACACTCTTTCAACTCCCAAACGATGTTCATGGCTTCTTGTTCTAGTGGACTTAATGTTTTTTGTAGCATAGTAAGTTACTACTAATTGTAGTAACTGTCGACAGAAATATCAACTTTGATTAATACTTAATAATAAGCTCACGATTTCTTAATTCACTTCTTGTTACACTGCTCCATATGTACGACTACGGAAACTGGTTTCTAGTAATATTCAATATCATCCTTTTTCTATATTTCATTAAAAGTGCCTTCAAGCCAAGGACAAAAACTGACTGGCGAACGTACAAGATTTTTGGGGCATTCATAGTGGCTCTATTTGCTGAGATGTATGGATTTCCTTTGACCATCTATTTGTTAACTTCATTTTTTGGCAACAAACTTGGTTTAGATTTTACTCATGATAATGGTCACATTCTTAATACTTTGTTAGGATTGAAAGGCGACCCCCATTTTAATATTCTGCATATCGTAAGTTACGCACTGATTATCGGTGGGTTAGCCTTACTTGGAAAGGCTTGGGAAGTGCTTTACAAATCGCAGAAAGAGAAAACGTTGGCAATCACCAATGTCTATAAATATATCCGTCATCCGCAATACCTTGCGTTTATCCTCATCATTTTTGGATTTCTTGTCCAATGGCCAACACTGATTACCTTGATTATGGCTCCAATATTGATTATTCGATACATTCGGCTTGCGAGAACCGAAGAAAAAGATATGCTCAAGGTTTTTGGTAAAGAATATGCCAAATATAAAGCTCGGGTCCCGGGGTTTTTCCCTTCGATAAAACTTTTGATTCGAAATTTAACAAGCTCAAAGAATTCGAAAGGAGAAAACTATGGGAAAACCGATCACTTTATACAACACAACTAAAACAGATAATCAAGATTCTAAAAATTCTGATAATCGGACTTCGATTACCGAACCGATTCGAGAAAGCTTGATATTGTTCATCATTAAAATTGCCTCTGTTCTTGTCATCACAGACATGGTTTATGCTGCACTTAATTTTATTCTCCTGCGGGCTTTCTTTCTCAATCACGAGTTGCTGTTTAATATTCATGATATGACTGCTTACATTCTCACTTTATTCCACCTTGTTAAAACAGCTTTCCAGGTTTGGGGAATTTCGGCTATCGTCTTTCGTTGGGTCGGAAACTCATGCCACATTACTGACAGACACTTAGTGCATCATGCAGGGGTCTTAAACTGCATTGAGAAAATTTACGACTTGGACATTGTAAGGTCTGTATCTATTCAGCAGTCGTGGCTTGGCAGAATTTTTCGTTATGGCACTGTCAATATTGAGATTAGTGCTTCCGGTGGATATACCGATCAAGTTACGCTCTTTGGAGTTTCTAACCTGCAACAGTACGAAAACATGTTACATAAACATTTTTAGATTTTGACATGTATTTTGTTACTATAGATTGTAGTAGATAATATCTAGTATCATAAACATATAATGAACAAAATGACCATGTATACATGCCCTATGCATCCTGAAGTCGCTTACGACAAACCTGGAAAGTGTCCAAAATGTGGAATGACATTGGTTCCTACTCAAAATAAGCATAGCGAAATGAATCACGATGATCACCAAGGACATGTCATGAAAACTGTCTCCGAGATGTCCTTCTGGAAAAAGTTCAAGATGAGTATGACCATGGCTATGGGTATGGAGCATGGAGGGTTGGCGGGGCGTGAGATGGCAAAACTCATGGAAGAAGATATCCGCAATAAGTTTTTCGTAGCCTTTGTGCTGACTTTGCCGATTATTGCTTATTCACCATTGGGAACAAGTATTCTTGGTTTAAGGCTCCCTACGCCTATTTCTGCTAATTGGATAATGTTTCTTTTAACTACTCCGGTTTATTTCTACTCTGGGTGGATATTCCTGTACTCTACATACAAAGCACTACAAGCAAAAACACTGAATATGGCAGTTCTAATCGCCGTTGGTATTACTGCGGCGTATGTATTCAGTGTAGTTCTGACACTTGTAGGCAGCGAAGAATCCTTTTACGAGGCCGCAGCAATGCTGACTACCTTTGTCTTGTTTGGCCATTGGATGGAAATGAAATCAAGGCGCGGGACAACAGATGCACTACAAGCCCTTTTTGACTTAGTCCCTCCCCAAGCGCGAGTTATAAGAAATGGTAAAGAAGAGTTAATCCCCACTGCGGAAGTAAAGCTTGGTGACATCATTATTTTGAAACCTGGAGATAAAGTACCTGTCGACGGAGAGATTGTTGAAGGTGAAACCGCTATTGATGAATCGCTGGTCACCGGAGAATCTCTCCCTGTTGAGAAAAGTGTCGGGGATAAAGTCATTGGAGGATCAATTAACACTTCAGGGTCAGTACAATTTAAAGCCACAAAAATAGGCGAAGACACTGCATTAGCTCAAATTGTGAAGATGGTTGAAACAGCCCAAAACTCCAAAGCTCCGGGGCAAAAGATTGCAGATCGGTTTGCCAAATATTTAGTTATTGTTGCAGTTGGAGGAGGATTACTTACTTTTGTTGTGTGGTTTTTTATCCTTGGTCAACCTCTCTTGTTTGCGCTTACCTTCGCCATCTCTACAGTAGTCATTGCCTGCCCAGACGCTCTAGGGTTGGCGACCCCAACTGCTGTTGCTGTGGGAACAGGATTGGGAGCAAAGCATAATATTCTCATTAAAGATGCTCCCACTCTTGAGCAAGTTTCAAAAATTCAAGCCGTAGTTATGGATAAGACTGGAACCCTGACTGAAGGCAAGCCCAAAATTACTGATGTAGTGGCCTCTATGGGATTCACCGAGAACGATATTGTCGCGCTTGATGCCGCAGCCGAAGCAAAGTCTTCGCATCCTTTGAGCCTGGCAGTTCTGGAGGAAGCCAAACGAAGGAAAGTTGTCGTTACTATTCAAGTTGAAAGGTTCAAAAACCTGGCTGGTCACGGAGTTGAAGCACTGGTTGATGGTAAACATGTGCTCGTCGGCACTGTAAAACTTATGAACGATTGGAAGGTTGACATTTCACCTCTCCAAAAAGACATTGATCGACTTCTGTCAGAAGGTAAAACTATTATGGTTTTGGCAGTTGACAATAAAATTGCTGGAGTCGCAGCAGCATCTGATCCGGTTAAGGAAAATGCTAAGCTTGCAATTACACGGATGAAGGAATTAGGGCTCGAGGTGGCTATGATTACTGGAGACAACAAAAAAACTGCTGAAGCCATTGGTAAACAATTGGGTATTGATAGGATCTTTTCTGAAGTATTACCTGAAGATAAATCCTCGTATGTTAAAAAATTGCAGCAAGAAGGAAAGTTTGTCGCCATGGTCGGTGATGGGGTGAATGACGCACCTGCCTTGGCACAAGCTGATATAGGCATTGCAATCGGTGCAGGAACGGATGTGGCTATTGAAACCGCCAAGGTAGTCCTGATGAAATCTGATCCCGCTGATGTGTTGCGAGCAATCAAGTTATCAAAAGCAACGGTGCGTAAAATGAAAGAAAATCTGGTCTGGGCAAGTATCTACAATCTCCTGGCAATACCAATAGCAGCTGGGGTGTTATATCCTAACTTTGGTATCACTCTTCGACCAGAGTTTTCTGCTCTTTTGATGAGCATTTCTTCAATTATTGTGGCAACCAACGCAGTACTACTGAACCGGGCCGAAAAAGACCTCATTGCTATTTAGCTTTCATTTCGTCTTCATAATTAACCTCCCCAAATCTTAATAAAATCTTAATACGTGCTCTTGTATGCTATGACGATGAGCAAACAAAAAATTTATATCAAAGGCATGCACTGCCGGTCGTGCGAAATATTAATAGAAGACGAATTAAAGAAAGTTCCAGGAGTAAAAAGAGTTTCAGTTAGTCATCAGACAGGAATTGCTGATGTAGACTGTGAATGTGAGCTAGATGCGCAAGCAGTCACAAAAGCGGTAGAAAGTGCAGGTTATGGTATTGGCAATGATGGAAAGATTCATTTTTTCTCTCGTAATCATCGAGATTACATCGACTTAGGAATAGCTTTCTTTATTGCCACAGCTCTTTTTTTAGTGGCCAAAACGCTGGGAATATTTAATCTGAGCAGTTCAATTTCCGGGAGTTATTCCAGCTTACCAATCGTCTTTTTAATTGGACTTACCGCTGGTGTATCAACATGTATGGCTTTAGTGGGTGGTTTGGTGCTTGGTGCCTCCGCTCGCTTCTCAGCTCAAAATCCTCATGCAAATGGCATGGAGAAATTTACTCCGCATTTATATTTTAATCTTGGTCGAATAATTTCCTTTTTTGTCTTCGGTGGAGTTATTGGGTTCGCCGGATCACTGTTCCAACTTTCGACTTCAGTATTGGGAACTTTAACAGTCGCCGTTGGATTGGTGATGCTGCTTCTTGGTGGACAGCTAATTGACGTATTTCCTATCTTAAAGAGAATATCTTTTACTCTCCCAAAAGGTTTGTCGCGCATGCTTGGGATTCAAGAGAAATCCTTAGGAGAATATAGTAATAAAAATTCAGCAGTCATGGGCGCAATGACTTTCTTTCTACCCTGTGGTTTTACACAAGCCATGCAGCTATTTGCTATGAGCACAGGTAGTCCGTTAACCGGTGCTTTGACGATGGGTATATTTGCACTTGGTACTGCTCCTGGCTTGCTCGGGGTCGGTGGACTCACATCAGTCGTTAAGGGGGGCGTGGCACGGCTATTTTTCAAAACTGCCGGTGTGGTAGTCATAATGCTTGCCTTTTTCAATGTCGGGAACGGTCTTAATCTACTCGGAATCCCTCAAGTACTCGGAGCTTTTACCACTAGTGCCTCAGCAGGAAATGTAGTGCAAGATCCCAATGTCAAACTTATCAACGGTGTCCAAGAAGTACGCATGACTCAGAACTCTTCAGGATATACACCGAACAAATTTACAATTAAAAAAGGCGTTCCTGTCAAATGGATTGTGATATCAAAAGATGTTTATACATGTGCCAGCAGTATTGTGTCTCAACAGTTGGGAATCCGCAAAGGTTTGAACTTAGGTGAAAACGTATTTGAATTCACTCCTACCGAAACTGGTACAATCCGCTTCTCTTGCTCAATGGGCATGTATACTGGCTCTTTTAATGTGGTCGATGAAAATTCAAGCGCAGTCGCACCTTCAACTCAGATTGCAAATACCACGCAAAATACGAACACTAGTGCTTTATCATGTAGTGCAAATGGAGGTGGCTGTGGATGTGGTGGCGGTGCAAAAAAAGCAGTAACAACTGCGCCTGGAGAAACTACTACTCAGGGAGATGTTCAAATACTCAAAGCTACCTACACTTCTCTCGGAGACATTTCTCCTAACAAATTTACTGTCAAGGTCAACCAACCGGTAAGGTTTGAAATTGCAGCCAAAGACGACGGTCAAGGTTGCATGGGTAGCGTCACCATTCCGACTCTAACCAAGAAAGTCGAGGTATTTACCAAAGGCCAAACGACTACCTTTGAGTTTACACCAAGTAGTACTGGTACTTATAACATTACCTGTGCCATGGGAGTACCTAGAGGTCAGATACAAGTAAATTAAGGAAAATACTATGCAAAGACAAACTATCAAACTATCAGGATTAACTTGTCCAGCTTGCAAAAAAGTAACAGAGAAAAGAATTGGAAGCTTAAGCGGTGTGATCAAAGTCGAAGTGTCACTCGATTCTGGGGTTGCCACGATCGACGCTGATAATGCAATAACAATATTAAAAATTAGAAAGGTCTTAAAAGATACACCTTATCAAGTTGTTGAAAAATAAAACATATGAACAAAAAAATTGAATTACAGATTACCGGTATGCACTGCCAATCGTGTGAAATTCTGATTTCAGAAGAGTTAAAAGAACTTCCAGGAATTAGTGAGATCAAGGTTGACCACAAAACAGGAGCAGCGAATTTACTTTTGGATGAATCCCTATCTTCACCTGATGCCATTTTAACTGCAATCAGTAAGGCGGGGTACACCGCCACAATTGAAACTAAGAGTCCAGACAAGAAAGGGAAAGCATTTAAAGAAATTGTCATAACTAAAGAAAAACCGAATGGAAATATTTTTAACCCAATTAGAGTCGTCTATAGTTCCCGATTTGCTGCAGAAGGCAATATGATAGGAAATGAAAAAGGGATACTTCAAATTGATGGGTCACTTAATAGGGCACAAAATACAGAATTTATTATTCCTGATGGCAAAGAAGATGAATCAATTGGGTACATTCAAAAGTTTATGCATACCATTGGAAAGATGGATACAGTTGAGCCAAGATTGACTGAGCCAGAAACTAATGGAATAAAGCATCCAGAAACTCCTGTTATAACAGCAAAAGTGGCTGAGGCAAGTGAGATTGTTTCACAACTAGAAACATCAGGAGTTCAACGAATACAACTCTCTTTATCGGGTATGCATTGTTCTTCGTGTGCCGGACTTATTGAACGCTCGCTCAAAAAAGTACCCGGCGTCAAAGAAGCAAATGTAAATTTTGCTGCTGAAAAGGCTTCAGTACTACTGGACGAGTCTGTTTCCCCTAAACAAAAACTGGTTGAAGCGGTGAAAAAGACCGGATATGGAGCTGAGTTCGCTGACCAGAAAGACAGTGAGGCAGAAACTAAAAAACGTCATGCCGATATTAAACACTTGTTCAATAAATTTGCGACGAGCTTTATCTTGAGTGCTCCCATGATTTATTTCATGCTGATGGACTTTTTCAAGTGGATTCCCGGAACTTCAACATTTTTACCATATGTAGGCATCATTTCACTTGTTTTGACAACACCAGTCCAATTTGTGATTGGTAAGAGCTTTTACAAGGGCATGTGGTCAGCACTTCGGATGAAGACTTTTAACATGGACAGCTTAATTGCCATTGGTACATCAGTTGCCTATTTCTACAGTTTGGTTAACTTTACTATTTATTTCTTGAATACAGGGTCGTTGATTGGACTAAATGGAGCCAAAATTCCGGAATTATACTTTGAAACTGCAGCTTTTCTGATTACCTTTGTTATTCTCGGTAAATGGTTAGAAGCTAAGGCTAAGGGTCAAACTTCAGAAGCCATTAAAAAATTGATGGGCCTACAAGCCAAGACGGCACGAGTGATCCGGAGTGGTGTGACGCAAGATATTCCAGTTGAACAAGTTATAAATGGAGACATTGTAGTGGTTCGCCCGGGTGAAAAGATACCAGTTGATGGTCAAATTAATAGAGGATCTTCAGCTTTGGATGAATCCATGATTACAGGCGAAAGCCTTCCTGTTGAAAAACACGAAGGAGACAATGTCATTGGTGGCACGATTAATAAAACAGGCAGCTTTGAATTTCTCGCTACTCGTGTGGGATCAGAGACGACACTTTCTCAAATAATTCGTTTAGTTGAAGAAGCACAAGGCTCGAAAGCCCCTATTCAAGCTGTAGCAGACAAAATCTCGGCATATTTTGTGCCAGCAGTAATCGCATTGGCGATCCTTACTTTTGTCATTTGGTACTTTTTCCTCGGGGCAACGCTCTCTTTCGCTTTGATGGCATTTACTGCTGTTATTGTCATTGCGTGTCCTTGTGCCCTTGGTTTAGCTACGCCAACGGCGATTATGGTGGGAACAGGTAAGGGTGCAGAAAATGGAATTTTAGTTAAAGGTGGAGAACCATTAGAACAAGCCTGCAAGATTAACACCATAGTTTTTGATAAAACCGGAACCCTCACTAAAGGTAAACCAGAAGTAACGGACGTAGAGTCAGTAAGCAACTTTGATAGAAATACGCTCCTTACTGTAGCTGCCAGTTTAGAAAAACAATCGGAACACCCTTTAGCTGAAGCAATTTATAAAGCAGCTGAAACCCAAAATTTGGGTCTTCATGAAGTGAGCAGCTTCTCTGCTATTCCTGGACATGGAGTTCAAGGAACTATCAATGATGTGGTGTATTACTTGGGAAATCGAAAACTTATTACTGATGTTTTGAAATTGTCAGTGGACTCGATTGACGCTCAAATGTCACGGCTTGAAGAACAAGGGAAAACTGCCATGATCCTAGCCTCTAAAGACGGTGTAGTGGGTATCGTAGCCGTTGCTGATACAGTTAAAGAGACTTCACAACAAGCCATAGCATCTCTTCAGAAAATGGGAATAGAGGTGTACATGATTACCGGAGATAACCAACGCACTGCACAAGCTATCGCTCGCCAGGTAGGAATCACTAATGTTCTTGCAGAAGTTCTTCCTGAGGATAAAGCCAATGAAGTTAAAAAACTCCAACAACTTGGGAAAAAAGTAGCTATGGTTGGTGATGGGATTAACGATGCTCCTGCCTTAGCTCAGGCTGATTTAGGAATTGCCATGGGATCGGGTACAGATGTAGCCATGGAAACAGGTGGAATTGTCATTATTAAAAATGACTTGCGTGATGTTGTACATGCTATCGATTTATCTAAAGAAACTATGTGGAAAATCAAACAGAACATGTTCTTTGCCCTGTTTTATAACGTCATGGGTATACCAATTGCCGCCAGACTGTTTTTTGGAATTGGCTTAGTTCTCAAACCAGAACTCGCTGGGTTAGCTATGGCTTTGAGCTCGATCTCTGTTGTTGGAAACTCTTTGCTTCTAAAACTATTTAGGCCAGGTCACAAAAACTATGCTTCAGCGTTCGCTCCTGCATTTATGGTTTTAGCTTTTAGTCTTATGTTCTTTGAATTTGCCAGATTTAGTTCGGGTATGACTGAAGGAAGTAACACGATGGTAGCTGCTGCTGAAGTAAAAGTAGATCCGAAAGTGGTCCAACAAGCGAAGGAGTTATTCATCGATAGTCGAGGGAAAGTAAACTATGCAGAAGGTAATCCCAAGTTGTTTTTAGAAGTTGAACCTCACGAAACATTGGGTCTTCCCTTGGTTGAAGGCAAGGCCATGTTGGGAACCAACGAAATGATTATTGGCTTTGATGAGGCTCAAATGATGAAAGAAGAAAAACTAATTAATGGTTCAGGTGATCTATTGCCTAACTTTTTCGGAATTGGAGAAATGAGGGTGGTGGGTATTCTGGCCAAAACCGGCACAGAGGTTGATAACTACCATCTTGTTAATGGGGAAACCATGTATTGGCTAACGAGCGCAGCATCACTTAAAACAACAACCACTTCCGATGGTTCAATAAAAGTGTTTTATGAGATAACGAATGAGGTGCCTTCAAAGTTCTTAACTTTACTTCCCCTCGATTCCCTTAACCATCGTGTTACCATTGCTGGGAGACAATACCAACCCGTATATATTGGGGCAAACGAAGCTGCCATGATGCAGAAAGAAAAAATATTCACAAAAGAAGGAGATACCATTCCCAATTTCTTTGGTAACGATGTTATTGTATCTGGTATACTTTCGAAAACTAACACTGCTCTAGATAACTACCACTTCGTCAAAGAAGGATTTCAGGTTAACTAGTCGTCTTTAACAGACTTAGTTTATACTGTAATAAGCAATATGAAAAATCCACAGAGAGATTCATTATTATTTGGAATATTAGGAGTCCTGATCGGTGGGGCAATTGTGTGGTTTTTAGCAACTAATGCTGTTAATTACAACGTAACAGGAATGATGCAAATGATGGGTATGCGTTCTAATAATATATCTGGTATTACAAGCAACATCGATAAACACTTTATTGAACAAATGATCCCTCATCATGAAGGTGCTATTGAGATGGCTCAGCTAGCTCAAGAACGCTCAAAACGCCCGGAAATTCTGACACTAGCCAAGGCGATTATCCAAAGCCAATCGCAAGAAATTATCCAGATGCGAACTTGGTACAAAAATTGGTACCAAGTTGAAGTACCAGTTGATGCAAATGTTGGAATGGGGATGGGACGAGGAATGATGCAAGGGGGCATGATGGGTGGTAAAACAGCTGACATTGGGTCGCTAAATAATGCCGTTAATTTTGACGAAGCTTTCCTGCAAGAAATGATTCCCCATCATCAAATGGCGGTGGTGATGGCACAAATGTTTATCTCTGGTACTAATCGCCCGGAAATGAAACAACTGGGTCAGAATATCATCAAAGCTCAAGAAACAGAGATTGACCAAATGCGTTCTTGGCTTGAGGAATGGTCCTTATGAAACTAGCCCTGATTCTTTCCAGTAGTGCTGCCGAAACCAATTGGAATGCATTTAGGCTTGCAAATTTGGCACTTAGTAAGGGCGATGATGTTTCCGTTTTTTTGGTTGGCGAGGGTGTGGAGTATGGGAAGAATACTTCCACCCAATTTGACATTACGAAACAAGCCCAAAAATTCTTGGAATCAGGTGGAAAAATCATTGCTTGCGGCACTTGCATGGCAATTCGAAAACAAGAAAGCACTAAGGAATGCCCTTCAGGTGGAATTGAAGATTTATACAATCTAACTGCTGATAGTGATAAAGTTTTGACTTTTTAATAGGGCGTAAACCTTGGCAATCTTCCGGTTGGTATTTGGTACAATATGAGATATGAATACAAAAGTTTTGATTGTAGGTGTTCTTTTAATTGGCGCTGTCTTAGTAGGCGCCTATTCTTTTGGTCTATTCAATTCAAAAGAAACAACCTCACAAACCACACTACCTACAACCAGCACAAACACTCAAGATGATGGCTGGAGAGAACAGACAGTACCTAACATAGGCTTGAGCCTTCGCATACCACCGGATATGACTTACAGAGGAGAATTGGCTGAGCAGGTTGGTCTAGGACGTACTCTTAAACAATTCTATTTGACCACAACAAGCATAGGCGTTTTTAGATAATTCTGAAAAACTGATTTTTCGATTACAAAGTGCTAATACTTTATCATCAGTCTGATGGACTATGTCAAGTCTTTCATTGAGGAGTTTTACCACTTCATCAAACGACATTCCTGTCTCTGCCAACTTTTCTTCTATCTGAACAATCGGACATTTTTTACCACACCTTCGAAAATAATGTGCCTCAAACTCCGTAGCCATATTGTAGATTAAACTTTCAAATTACTTTATGCAATAAACAAGCTGATAAGCTCGGTTAGTACCAAATTATCCTATAAATATTATCTAAAGCTCTCAATCCTTTTTAGAGTTATACAGTGTGTTTATCCTCCTGCAACTCCACCAGATCTTTGTCTATAGAAGTCGGAATTTTCTTTCGATGTTCGATTCAAAAGGTCAGCTCTTAAATCGCTCAAGAAATCTGTCTCCCTTTCTTGAATTACGACATTACGACCTTCTAAAACGGGATACTTTTTCTTTAGTTCTCTTTCCCAGTAAAATTTCAGTTCACCAAAGAAACGGTCAAAATCATTATATGCATTATAATAACCCGGCATACTAATATATTTCTGTTCGATTTGCATATCAATCAAACATTTACGGTTTTCTATCATTCGTAGATTGGATGCCCATTTATTAATGTATTCTTGACCTACTGCATTGTTTAGACTATTTCGAGTTTCTTCAAGAAGCCTTTCCGAATTTTTCCTACCAAAGAAATCAAAAAAAGCTTGAAACCTGGCGCTTCCAAGGGGAGACTTCTTAAGATAATCTTTTATGTTCTGTTGTATCCTTTCGGAGTCAGATAATTTATGTTTTATTTCACGCTCTTCAATTCCCATTTTGCTGGTATTTTAGTGGCTATAGGATGCAATGTCAGTAAGCTGCCTTTTGACGATTTGCACTACAGCCTCAGCATCCGGCAGCATTAATTATCCTCAATCCCATTAAATGTTCAATTGTGTTATAATTACCCCAATGAAATCAGTCGGAATATTAAATTATTGGTATTACGAGAAACCTCTTGGGGAGGCTTTATTGTCGTGATATAAATAATTAAATTGGCAATATTAACCTCCCAAACGGGAGGTTTTTTTATGGTTAAAGGAGAAAAAATGAAAAAAATGAAAACATTAGGAATAATTGGTGGTCTTGGACCCAAAACAACAGCACGCTTCTATATGGAGGTTGTTTTTGCGTGCTCTAAAATAAGTGGGAAACGGCCTCAAATACTAATTTCGAATGTGGCAGTGCCTCTTAAAATTGAGAGCGAAATCATAAAGGAGGCAAAAAATGAGAATAATATTCTTCCTTTTCTTATTAATGCCGCAAAACAGTTAGAAAAAGGTGGAGCCGATTTTATTGTAATCCCCTGCAATACTGTTCATATTTTTATTGAGAAAATAAGACAATCTGTAAACATTCCAGTTTTGAGTATTATTGAAGAAACGTCAAACATTCTAAGAAAAGAAAAAATTAAAGAGGTGGGACTACTTGCGACAACCGCAACAATAAAAAACAAACTCTTTGATGAAAATTTAAAACAAAACGGAATAAATATAAAAACTCCGGATAATTTAAATCAATTAAAAATGGGTACGATTATCAATCATCTAGTAAACAATAAACATAACAAGAAAGATAAAAAAGAACTTCTGAAAATTATTAATGAGTTTAAAGTAAAGAGTGTGATTCTTGCCTGTACAGATTTACAAATTCTTAATTCGAAATCTAATAGAGTAAAAATATTTGACACAATGCATATTCTTGCTAAAGCTGCCATAAGGGAACAATTGAAATGAGGTATTTTATCGGTTCGAATCCCTACTATGTCATAAATTATGGGTTAATGTGGTTCAAATCCTATTTAGTCTTTAATGACATCTTTATAACTTAGCTTTAATATAGTCTAATTTAACTAATACAAACTGATCGTTTCTGATTTACGGAAAAGAGATTCGAACGGGGAATTTTTGAGAGTAGAAGATGGTTATGACATTTGAAAAATGACATGTCAGTGTTCAATTCATGCACAATCAGAAGATTGCGGTTTCTTGAATACTGTTATAATCCTCGTCTTTCAAAATAGCACATTTGGCGGAAAACACGGGACTTTCGAGGCACTCGGGTCACTATGGGTGCATAGACTGGCTGAGCATGTCGGTCTAGGTCTATTCTATCATATACCCCGTGTCTCACCTTAAGGTATTGACTTCATAAAATAATTTGATAATGTGTGTTCATGAGTCTTAAGGGTATCCTATTCGGAGAAGAATGCGATAAATGCGCGACTTTTGGTATAAAGTGCACGCAGAGTGGTATTTTGTCAGGAGATCAAAATAACCCAGCAGTAAAATCCGTTATACATAGCGGAGGCAGGGGTTTTGTATGTCAAGAACCTATTAATCAGTGTCCTGTCGTTCTGGGAGAAGCTGATAGCCAGCAAATGGCTAAAGAACTAAACTCGGTTGTAGAAGGAATAAAGGGATATATTGTCCAACC
>Ga0209210_1001957_pt1 | contig 15997 bp, 20 predicted proteins | sample RifGroA1_FD_183991 | JGI IMG/M metagenome (GOLD analysis project Ga0209210, IMG submission 183991) | Contaminated groundwater microbial communities from Rifle, Colorado, USA - Rifle Groundwater A1 (SPAdes) (version 2) | ecosystem: Environmental > Aquatic > Deep subsurface > Groundwater >...
TGCAACATCATCTGGGCGCTTGTGGCAGGTACCCCTTAAACTGAACATATATTCTGTATAAAATAATTACAGGAACAGGAGGTGAATATATGTTTAAACCCATCGCCCAGGATATAAAAGATCAGATAATTTCAAGGATTAAAAATAATGGTGAAGCTGTATCAAAACTGTCAGTTGAGTACCAAGTATCTGTTAAAACCATTTACGGCTGGCTAAGAAAACAATCGGGTCAAGGAGGCAATATCTTGGAGACTGCCAGACTCAAAAGGGAGAATAAGCTCCTCTTGGAATTGGTTGGAAAACTAACTTTAGAGAATAGTTTAAAAAAAAGCTGAACTTTTAGCTGAAATTATGGCACAAAAGACTAAGGAAGAAACAAAACAAACTAAAACAGCTTTGGCTGCCAAACTTGGGATATCAAGAGGCATGTTGTATTACAAACACACCAAGCCCGCAGAAGATGAAAAACTAAAAGTCGAAATTGAAAAAGTACTTGTCCATCATCCGGCATACGGGCATAGACGAATTGCAATGGAACTGTCTCTTAATAGAAAGAGGGTTAGACGAATTATGAAGAAATTTCATCTGATGCCAAAAAGAAGACGAAATGCAAGGTTTGTTAAACCTGATGATTTAAAAAAGCCGGAAACAGGCTACATCAATGAGATTGAGAAGTTTTGTACCATAAGAGCCAATATTGTGTGGGTAGGTGATTTTACCCATATCAGATTTCAAAACAGTTGGGTATACCTCTCAACAGTTATGGATATTTACACCAGAGAAATCATTGGCTGGCATCTTTCAACAAACCATGCCAAAGATTTGGTAATTGAAGCATTTTTGGATGCTTTGGACAAGAGAAGGAACAAACCCGTATATTTCCATTCAGATCAAGGCAGCGAGTATGAATCAGATGAATATTTAAAGCTGCTGGAGAATCAGGGAATAATTATCTCCATGAGCAGAAAATCTAGCCCTTGGGAGAACGGGTATCAGGAATCCTTTTACTCAGGTTTTAAGCTGGATCTAGGATCAACTAATCATTACCAGGATTTAGGAGAGCTAGTTGAGGTAGTTGCCAAAACCTTGTATTACTACAATAACTTAAGGATTCATACCAGGCTAAAAACTGCACCGGTTAAATTTCGGCAAGATAGAGAATATTTGTTCAAAGAAATGGGTACTTGACAAACCGTTCATGGGCCATTGGAAGATTCTCCATTGTCTTTGAGATTAGTCGGGTCAAACGAAAGAAATCATTGGTGGGAATTACAGATTCAAAACTTACAAAGAGAACCCGACACTAGCAGAGATTTGGCTTCAGTATATCGTCAAAATATGATTGGTATGGACAATAAGGTTGGAGCGTTAGAAGGCGGTTATCACGGAGGATTGAGTTATCCCGATGCGGCTGATGTAATGAGAGTCTTAGCAGAACTATCAGATATGGATAGACAAACAAGAAATATACGCTCAATCTTGGAAGGATACCCGTCTATCACAGACCCAGCTGCCCAAGCTTACATAGAACTCATTGGCGGTTTTTCTGACCCGAGCAGGTTAAGAGTTTCTGAAGGCTATGTCAAAGACCCACCGGAACGAGTAGCAGGTGTTATTGATGACCCCCGTCTGGATATGCCATCAACAATAGTCCTCAATCTTCATGGCAGAAGCATATCCTCGAGAGACAAAGACGCTTTTTGCTATGTGGACTGGTCTGGTGATAGAGGAGAAAAATTTGAATATCCAAGACAAACTGTTTTTGGCTTCGACCGTAATAATGGTTTTTCTTATGCTGACGGGACCGAAGGATTAAAACGAGGAACTGTTAGGCAAGAATTAAGCGACAAAATGCTGGAATCGCTTAATGAGAGTTTCGTTCCATCAACAATTCTTGGAAGAAGGATCTCGGGATTTCAGCAATCACCACAACAGGCTTAATACTTTCCTAAATACCAGTTTCAAAATTATACCGCAGATTCTTTCGATGTGTAATTGATTTTGGTATACCGAAAAACTGGGTGGGGATAGTGATGTTGTATGCCGCACTAGAAGTTTTATGCTAGATTAAAAGTATGTCAGCTATCTTTACACAAAGCCGGTCAGCTAATCGTCCCTATTATATTTCTTATATAGCTGTAACACTCGGATTACCATTGATTATTTTATCTGCATTTTTAATGGCTATCGCAGGCTTCCAATTAATAGTACCTCTTTTAATATTCAATTTCGTAGTGTTTTTACCGGGAATTGCACTTGATTATTTTATCTTCGTAAAGCCATTTAAAACAAAAGTTAATTTAGAAGAAAACATTGAATTGAAAGAGGAACAAATAACCTTCACACGAGGCTCAAATACTCAGTCTGTTCCGTATAGTTCAATAACTTCTATTGAGTTTCTAAACTATTTTGTCAATCTTGGAATTTTTATTTTTAGCTTAGGCTCTTTTATTAAAAAACTTGGGATTTTTAAAATAAGTACAGAAAAAGGTGATTTTTATATTCCTCCTTCCTTCACAAAACGAGATGAACTTTTGCAACAATTAATCCAAAGGTCGAAATTGAAAAAGCAGGAACCCACAACATCAAGCAATCTTAGGAGAAGTTTACTTGTTTGGCAAAGGGAGGCAGGGCTTTACTATTCATGGGCTAAATCTAACCAGCCAATAACTGATAAGGACTTGATAATTGAGGTTTATACAAAAACCCAAACGAAAATTGGTTACCTGGCAATTTTTGTGTTTGGGGTAATAATTGTTTTATTGATATTAATTTTAATTGCTCCCGATTTTTTAACAAAATTAGGCGAGTGCTGCATGCCTATCTAGATAAGCTCAACTAAGACCTCAATTTAAGAAATTGCAATTTTAGTCACCATTAGTTATTCGTAACTTACCTTTTATGACCCAAGAATGACATTTGTTATTCTTGCCAGTCTTAAACTACCTGCCTGCCGGCAGGCAGGCTTTGAACCTAAATAAAATACTCGAGATGTGAAGCAAGAAGTATTTTGATTCTCGCTTCGCTCAAAATAGGGTAGATGTTTCTAGAAATCTAACGATTTCTGCGGTGCTCGCTTCACTGCGCGCCTGAGGAATCCCCACGTTTCTAAGGCAAATTAGGTAATTATCCCAAACGTAATGTTGACTATTTGTACATATTGTACTAATATAAAAACATGACACTCACGGTTTCAGTAAGCGAGCTAAGGAAAAACATATCTGATTATCTGGACAAGGTTTTGAAGGGCAACCGTGTGCTTATTCGTGACGAAAAAAGAAATAAAACAATTGCTCAAATCACTCAGACGTCAGTTTTTGGTAAAGATGCATACGAAAAGGCACTCAACAAAGCGAGTGGGATTTTTACTGCCAAAAATCATCCTGAATGGGCAACCAAGAAAAAGGTGATAGAGTGGGTTACCAAAGGTCGCCTCCAAAGTGAAAGAAAATTCTAAATAATGTTTCTTTTAGATTCCGATGTATTAATTTGGATTTTACGAGGTAAAAAAGAAGTCAAGGATAAAATCTCAAAACTCAAAGAAGAGTCACCACTTGCAATCTCAGTTATCTCGATTGCAGAGATTTTTAAAAATATTTTTCCATCTGAACTTTCAACAACGGAAGATTTTTTAGATCTACATGTTACCTTTGATGTGGATCGAAAAACAGCCAAAATAGCTGGTTTATATTGCCAACATTATAAACCACGACTGAAAAATCTTAGCTTGGAAGATTGTTTAATTGCAGCTACTGCAAACGTAAATAATTTAACCCTAGTCTCTTTGAATACAAAGCATTTTCCCATGAAAGACATAAAAACTCTAAATCCTCTTAGAAAGAAAACTACAGGATAATCCCAAAAGGGGAGTCAAGGCTAAATCCCACAACTGACAATTCTTCGAGCATTTTGTTGTTGAAGCTATTTCGTGCCTAACAGCTCTACGTCGCATTACATCTATTCTGCGACGCGAGAGCTCTTGATTGACAAGGAATAGCAAAAGTTGTAAAAGTACGTCTACATGAGCGAGAGAGGTACTAGCCCGAAAGAGGCACGAACACTTACCAGCCAGGAAAGAGAAAGACAAAATAGAAACGCCTTTGTGTGGCTTAATAGGTTCATAGGCAGCGGTGTGGCAGCTACTTTTGGAGATGATGTCAGATTCAGGATAGAAAGACAAAGAGGTTTCCATCAGAGGGGAGAATATCAACAAATAGAGATTAAAATAGAAGATAGATCGCCGGACGCTTTTGTCCAGAAAGAATGGTACCTCATTGATGAGCACGGACTTTCAAGCTATGGATGTAGTGGTGATTTGAATTTAAGAACAGGTTTGCGGACGTATTTCACAGAAGGTGCGAATATGGGACCATTTGACAGGAGTTCAGAGGGCGACTCAATGGACTACAGGGAAGCCAAAACTAAAACAGCTGCACATATGATTGTAGGTTATGTTAAATCTCAAGCAAAAGTGTCAAATAATGTTGAACATTGGCCTAAATCTGCTTCGTAAATAATCTCAAACTTCTATTGCAATTTTCCAAGTAGTTGATTATTCTTTAGTTGTCCTTTTGACGACTCAAGAATGGATTTTCCACTCTTGACGGTTTTGACTACTTTGAACCTAAAAGAGATAGACTCCTGAGGAATTCCCACCTTTCTCCGGCAAGTGCGTTAGAAAAGCGAGGCTCGCTCGCCTCGTCTGCTACTCGTCGAAGCGGGCCAAAGACAGCCCACATTCCTAAGGCAGATAAGATAATTTTCATAGCATGCTACACGTTGCACCAATAATTTAATAAACACACGAACAAACTCTATTGACATATCAACAATTATAAGTATATTCTATCCCCATAGAGGGGATATATAATCTACAGACTTAAAAATGTAATATGAAATAAAGAAAAACTGGAATAGCCAAACCCGTTATTGGGAATACAAATATGGATGAAGTAAAAGGTGTTGTCAAAGAAAAATCAATAAATCGTAAATTATTGTATATTATTACCCCAATTTTTTTACTCTCATTGATTTGGTTTTCATGGGTTTTCTGGATCAAGGTAATTCCCCACGAAACCTCCAAAGTCCATTATCATGCAGGTTTTATTGTTGTTAAAAATAACCAGCAGGAAAGTTTTACAAATCTAGAATATATGAATATAAAACCATGCACAGATGATGAAAACAGTAATAATGAATTATTAGAAGAAGATGAGCAGATAGAAAAAGCACATCTGCACGATAATGTAGGTGATGTTGCCCACGTAGAAAGTACTAATCCCCTTTGGAGGGATTTATTTATCAATCTTAAATATCCACTAGATAATCAGGAAGTTATTGCCTATATAAACGGCGTCCACGTAAACAATTTTCAAGACCAACCGATTCTACCCTACCAAAGCGCTGTCATATTTATCGGTGAAAACAACGATACGCAAAAGTTTTTATCTCAAGCAGTAACTAAAGAGTATATTCAAAGTAAAGAAGTGGTAAGTGAAGATTGCAGCTCTCACTAGACTCAAACAAATGAAAGAAAACAGTATCGAAATTACGGACTATATCGACCCAATACGCTATATTGTCTTTTATTTTTTCCCGAGTTAAACTGACCCTTCATGTTGAAGGGGGGTGAAAAAAAATGATTAGGAAACTAGATGGAATTTTACTTTCATCTGCAAACTCCACAAAACTTGCTGATTTTTACAAGAATGTTGTTGACCTGAAGTGTACAAACGAATGGGAAATGGGTGACAAAGGTGAAACGGGATATGAATTTGCTTCTATTCAACTTTTTATCAATCCGCATTCAAAGGTTAAGGGCGTATCTAAAGATCCATCCCGATACATGCTAAATATCGAAGTCGACGATATCGAAAAAGAAGTCAAAAGACTCAAAAAAGCAAAGGTCAAAATTGTTCAGGACATTTACCATGTTGAGGGTTATGGACTAATTGCAACCTTTAAGGATATAGACGGGAACTATTTTCAGTTTGTTCAGGTAAGGGCCAGTAAGTAGTTGACCTTTTTATTCACGCAGTCTAAAGTTGAATAAGAGAGGTGGTGATATAAATGGCTAATATGGAAGCGAAATTCAAAGAATGCATGAAGCCTCATGCTCTTATGCATTCATTAACAGGGATAGGCTTTGGTTTACTTTTAGCAGGTTTCATCAACGGATTAACCGGACAGACCGGTGTAATTATCGGTATTATTTTGATTGCTGCAGGCATTATTGGTGATTATTCCGTAAATAAGGCATAGACAAGTTCAGATCGAAACTTCTGTGTCATCCCCAAACAGACATAAACCCCAACTTTTGAGGTTGATTATCTTAGGAAATAGATCTCGGTTAAAGTGTAATATATTAGGCTCTAGACTAGGAAACAGTCTTCCTAATTAGACTCCTTTAGTAATACTACAAGCTCTTTGAACATTTGGTGTTTTGTCTTTGCGTAACGCCATTCGCATTCTTTTAAATGGTATTCAAAGTTTACTTTGACACCGTTAAACTTAGCAAGTCTTCTTTTGGTGTAGGACCAGAAGTTCTCAATACCGTTGATGTGATTACCCAAACCGTCTGAGAACTCCTTTGAATGGTTAATTCGAAAGTGTTTGTCGTAGCCTACATCTACCAGCCCGTCGTAACCACGCCATTTATCGGTGTGGACAATGGCTTTGGGGCTAATTCTGCCTCTAATGATCTTCTGCAAGGTAGGTTTGTCACATCTGGCGACAATCTCTGTGTAAACCCGGCCGTTCCTCTCAAAGATGCCAAAGACCGGTTGTTTGTTTGTTCCCCTGCCACGTTTGCCGGGAACACCTCGCCTTCTCTTGCCGCCAAAATAAGCTTCATCGCATTCGGTTTCTCCCTTGATGGTTCTTTTAAACTCTTGAAGCTGATGGTACCATATGAGTGTCCGAAACAATCTAAAGAAACGGTTTACGGTATTACGGTTAACACCTACTATGAGACTTGTCTTAGTAGCGTCAATATCAACACAAAAAGACCATATGACTTTTTTAACTTTAAAATCGCTTAATTTGCTTAATCTGACAAGCATTTAGACTAGTTTAGCAAATGCTGTTCTAGTCTAGAGCCTATATTAGAATGGCAAAAACAGAGGAGATAAAAGTACTAAAAGAGGATTTGGAAATAACAGCAGCCACTGCAGGAGCTGCGCCTGTCCAGCTACCTGTGAAGTTTATATCAATCTTTCCGGCTCTTGCGCATAGGAATTTCCAATTTTATTTTGCTGGTCAAGCGATTTCTCTCATTGGTTTTTGGCTGCAGCAGGTGGGGCTGGGTTATTATGTTTTTCAACTAACCCATTCCCCGTTTTGGGTTGGAATAACGGCAGCAATGCTTGGGGTGCCGATGTTCTTATTTTCTGCAGTAGCAGGCGTCTTTGTAGAAAGGGCCAACAAACAGAAGCTTCTTGTCTGGACGCAGGTTTTGGATGCTTCTGTTGCTATTCTATTTGGTGTCGTTATCTTTAACAATGTCGCTTCGCTTCCAGTGATTCTTATCCTTGCATTTGTAAGTGGCACGATAGGCTCTGTAGATCTTCCAGCCAGGCTCACGTTCATAGTAGAAATGGTTGGCAAGCGCGATCTCGCCTCAGCAATTCCCATCAACAATGGTATTTTCAACGGTGCCCGTTTTATAGGGCCTGCAATGGCAGGGGTACTAATTACCTCATTTGGGGTAGGTTGGACATTTATCTTGAATGGCTTCACCTATTTAGCGGGCATATGGGCGATTTATAATATAAAACCGGTTTTTATCCATGGATTGGAAGAAAATATCCACCCTTTCGATTCAATGAAAACAGGTCTTAAATATTCGTTTACACATCCAAAAATATTTTATTTTATGCTGCTTGCAACAGTTACAGCTGTTTTTATTTGGCCGTACCAAACTTTAATGCCTGTTGTTGCTGAAAAAATATTTAATTCCGGCGCTGCCGGTCTGGGCTCTTTACTTTCCGCAGCAGGCGCAGGGAGCCTTTTGGGAGCAATTTTTACATCTGCTGTGGCAAGTAAGCAGAAGAAGGGTCTAATAGTTGCCCAGGGAATGCTTATTTCGACTGTCGCCCTAATCTTGTTTGCCTTCAACAGAAACTTTACAATAGCCCATATTCTGCTTTTTATTGCAGGTTTTGGGGTGTTAACGCAGGTATCAACGATAAACACCCTAGTTCAACTTGCTTCCCCGGACAATATGCGATCCAGAATAATGGGGGTCTATTTAACTATGTTCGTCGGGATGCTTCCCCTGGGAAGTACTCTAGCGGGCTCGCTTGCTTCCAGGACGAGTTCACTTTTCACAATAGGAATCGGTGCTTCGATAGTCCTTGTAGTTGGAACCTATCTCTACCTAAAAGGCGTTTTCACAAATTTCAATGACTATTAATTGCTAAAACTAAGTTGCAGGAACTGCTTCATTTATAATAGGTTAAATTTGCTTTTTTTATAGTAAATGCTAAAATCCCACAAGTATGTCAGTTGAACGCAGGCCGGAAATCATTGGCCTTGGAAAAGCAAGAGGTCCCAGAAATATCACGAATCAGGATATTGCGTTCATGCTTGGTAGACGGCCCGAAGTAGTGGAAAGAATGACCGAGCGTGTGGGTATTAAAGAAAGAGGTTGGCTGGAAGCAGACCAAGGGGCTTCTTATTTGGCAAAAATCTCAATATCACAAGCGCTGGAAATGGCTGAAGTAGACATTAAAGATATTAAAGCTATGACTGTTGCAACGGGCTTACCTGATTACATGGGTGTGCCCACGGGTAGCATCATTACCAAAGAACTTTCCGGAAATTATAAAATCGCAACCATGGATGTATCCGGTGCTTGCCCAGGATTTGTACATGCCTTAAGGACAGCATATACAGACTTGACTAGCGACTATGGAATGGGAGGGCCTTTAGTATGTGTTGCGGCGGAACCAGCAAGCAAAGGAGTTAGCACAAAGACTGTTGATACTTTTTTAATATTTGGTGACGGCAGGGGCTGTTGTAATGGACCTAGTAGATGTGGATGTCCCTAAAGGTACGCCAAAGGCAACATTTGATTATGAAATAGACCCAGATTACCTGTACGATTTATATGTGCCAACTGGTGGTAGTGTAAATCCACGAGGAGGAGAAGACACTAACTGTATCCGGATGAATGGAACGGTTGTAAAAGAACAAGCAGTCAGAAGGCTTTGCGAAATTTCAGAAAGCGTACTTTCAAAAGCAAAACTAAGCCTGAGGGACATTGATCTTTTTATTCCACACCAGGCAAATCTGGAAATTATCACCGAAGCAGGTGAAAAACTAAAAATCCCTCCAGAGAAAGTTTTTGTGAATATCCAAAGATACGGTAATACATCAGCAGCATCTATACCAATTGCCATGCGCGAAGCCTGGGAAGAGGGAAGACTGAAAAAGGGAAACATAGTATTAGCAGCAACTTTCGGCGCCGGTCTTAATTTTGCTGCTGCAATTCTACCAATGAATGGTTTACCTGACGAGTCAGTGCGAATGCCATTACAAGGAATTAAAGCGGCTTAATGATTTTAATTTTAACCACAACCGATAAAAAATCCATCGTCCGAAAAATGGCGAGCTCCCGCTCAAAAGAAGGTTAATAGCCTGATATAGTTTATTTCCTATTTCTTTGCCAAAAAGCTGTAGAATAAAACAAATGCCTATTCTTAAAGATAATCATTATAAGACTAGTTCTCTTGAAGCTAAAGCTTTCTTCTGCAATAATTAAGCCTATCTATGTCCCGAAAATTTAAGCCGGTTGATCCCAATATCGACTTCCCCGCCCTTGAGGAAAAAATTCTTAAATACTGGCGCGACAATAAAATATTTGAAAAGTCTCTTGAAAAAAATCCCAAAAGCAAAGCATGGACTTTTTTAGACGGTCCGCCTTTTATAACCGGATTGCCTCACTATGGCAGTCTTCTTTCTTCAATCCCAAAAGATGTGTTCCCTCGCTATATGACCATGAAAGGATATTATGTGCGCCGGGTTTGGGGTTGGGATTGTCATGGACTTCCCGCAGAAAACAAAGTAGAGGAAAAACTTGGCGTAAAGCGTAAAAAAGATATCGAGGGGAAAATAGGCGTCAAAAAGTTTATCGACGAGTGCAAGCTTTATGTTAACCAGGTTTCAAGTGAATGGGAATGGTATATAGATCACGTTGGCCGTTGGGTCGATTTCAAAAACGCCTATAGAACCATGGATCTCGACTACATGGAAACCGTGATGTGGGTTTTTAAACAGATGTACGACAAAGGTTATATCTACAAAGGCCTGCGTGTTTCTCTTTATTGTCCTCACTGCGCGACACCAATTTCAAATTTTGAAGTTGCCATGGATGCGGATAATTATAAAGAAATCACCGAGTCGGCCAATACTTATAAATATCAGCTTCAAGACGAAAAAGACACGTTTTTACTTGCTTGGTCAACAACACCCTGGAACAAAATCGCAACTCCTGCACTTGCCCTTAATCCAAAATTAAAGTATGTAAAAATTCAGCAAGGAAATGAAAACTATATTTTGGCAAAAAATACTCTTAGAAGTTTAAAAAAAGATCCTAAATACAAAATACTTGAAGAGTTTCCAGGTAGTGAACTAGTAGGCATTAAGTTTTTCCCGCATTACGATTATTACAATGTTGATCCTGGCAAAAAAGCTTTTGTTGTAATTCCTGGAGATTTCGTCACGTCAGAGGAAGGAACCGGCATTGTAACTATCGCCGCCTACGGTGAAGACGATTTAAAAGTCATGGAGAAAGAAAACATTCAAATAGTTCTACACGTTGATGAAGAGGGATTTCTTAAAAAAGACGTTCCAAAATGGGCTGGAACTTACTATATGGATACTAATAAATTGGTTAACAGCGATCTTGAAAAGAGAGGGCTGGTTTACAAGGAAGAGACATACACTCACACCGTTCCAACATGCTGGAGATGCCAAACTCGTCTTTATTATGCTCCGCAGAACGCTTGGTATGTAAATGTCCAAAAACTTAAAAGTCAGATGAAAATAACAAATGAAGAAGTTAATTGGATTCCAAAGCATTTTAAATATGGCAGGTACCTAAAAAGCCTGGAGAATGCACCGGATTGGTGCATTTCAAGAAGCCGATATTGGGGTTCACCAGTTCCAGTATGGGAATGTACCAAATGTGATGAAAAAATAGTTCCAGGTTCAATTTCCCAGTTGGAAAAATTATCCGGTCAAAAAATCAAAGATCTTCACAAACCTCAAATAGACAAAGTTATTATTAAATGTCCAAAATGTGCTGCGGATACCAAAAGGGTTCTGGAAGTTTTAGACAGTTGGATAGAAGCAGGTTCTGCACCTTATGCCGAGCGGCATTATCCGTTTGAAAAAAAAGATCTTAAAGAATTTTTCCCTCCTGACTTTATCACAGAGTATACCGGCCAGATTCGCGCCTGGTTTTATGTGCTTCATGTAATCTCAACGGCTATTTTTGGATCTGAAGCATTCAAAAGTGTATTGGTTTCCGGTGTCATTTTAGGAACCGACGGTAGGAAAATGAGCAAAAACTACGGAAATTACCCCGACCCAAAAGAAATGCTTCAAAAATACGGTGGAGACGCCCTCAGGCTTTATCTTTTAGGAAGTCCTGTAATGAAAGGCGAGGATATCAGGATATCACAAGAGACTTACAAAGACCAAGTCAGAGGGCTCCTTTTAATTCTTTGGAATATTTATAATTTTTTCACGACTTATGCAGTTGTTGATAAATGGCAACCAAGTAGCAAAGTGTTTACTCCAAACAATATCCTGGATAAATGGATGCTTTCTAGGCTCGAAGGGAATATTATAAATATGACTGAAAATGGGTTTGAAAAATTCGATACCACCGAAATTGTTGGCCAATTTGCACTTTTGATGCAAGACCTTTCGCTTTGGTATGTCAGACGGTCCCGAGAAAGAGTTGGTCCAAGCGCCAAAAATCTAAAAGACAAAAACAGTACTTATCAAACCTTATGGATAGTCCTGAAAGAATATTCAAAAGCTTTGGCGCCTCTTATCCCCTTTACCACAGAAGAAATATACACAAACATAACCGGGGAAGAATCTGTCCATCTTGCAACTTGGCCTAAAATACCCAAAGAGTGGGGAGAGAGATCCTTGGAAAAACCAATGCGCAGTGCAATGCAGTTATCTTCAAAATTACATGCTTTTAGAAAGATTCATGGACCAAATGTCCGCACTCCATATAGAAAGATTGAATATAAAGGTCCATGAGCTATTCCAGAAGAAATATTAAAGTTGGTCAAAGACGAAACAAATGTTTATAAACTCAAATACACTGGAAAAACAAAGGAATTTAAGATTTTTGGTGACACGTCTGCAAGAAACCAGGATTTGGTAGCAGGCCAAGCTCGCGAAATAATCCGCAAGATTCAACAAGCTCGAAAAGAAGCAAATTGCAAATTAGACCAATTGGTGACAGTAAAACTTCCTTCATGGCCAAAAGAATTCGAGGTTGAAATTAAACACCAGACGCTGGCAAAAAGACTAGCAAAAGCAGAAAAGTTAGAAATAGTAAAATAACTCCTATGCGCAATACTTGGGATTGGCTTCTTCTAGCCCAAATAATTTCGGTGGGTCTAATATCACTCCTTATCATATTCTCGATAAATTCATCCCTTGCAACAAACCAATTTATATACTGGATTCTAGGCCTGATTACTTTATATATTACGTCCCAATTTAACTACCATTCACTAAAAGGTGTATCTAATAAAATGTATTTCGCAACATTAATTTCATTAATTTTACTTTTAATATTTGCCGACCCAATCCGCGGATCCGTTCGCTGGATAGATCTTGGCGCTTTTCGTATTCAACCTTCGGAAATAGCTAAAGTTGCTTCAATAATTTTATTGGCGTTCTACTATAAAGATAAATCCGCCAAAGAAATTCAAAACGTTATAGGTAGTTTTCTATTAATACTGCCGCTAACACTATTTATCATAATTCAACCGGATATTGGCAATTCGCTTGCTATATTTGCAATTTGGCTAGGTATTACGGTTGCCTCAGGTCTCAAATTTAAATATTTGTTTTTACTTTTTGCAATTGGAGCCATAATTTTGATTTTATCCTACGAACTCTTGGCGCCTTATCAAAAAAACCGTATTTTGACATTCATAGACCCCAACATTGATCCTCTCGGCACTGGGTACAATATAATCCAGTCAAAAATTGCTATTGGTTCTGGTCAACTCTTGGGCCGTGGTTTTGCACAGGGTACACAATCACAATTAAAATTTTTGCCGGAAGCAGAAAGTGATTTTATTTTTGCATCAATAACCGAACAGCTTGGTTTTGCCGGAGCAGCCGTTTTAACGACTATTTATGCATGGCTTATTATAAGAATTATTAGTTTTACCAAAGACAAAGACCGTTTGGGTCAACTAATTTTAATCGGGATTACCACTTTTTTAGTCACCCAATTCACGGTAAACGTAGGTATGAATCTAGCATTGCTTCCTGTGACTGGAATCACTTTTCCGCTGGTTTCATACGGGGGCTCATCCCTTCTCACGACACTTTTTCTACTGGGAATTGTATACTCTATATTGCGACACAATCATTAAACATTTGAAAACTGACATACTTAAATGGTAAAATCCAAGCTTATGAACAACTGGGCAGTTATCAGAACCGGCGGCAAACAATATATGGTTTTCGAAGGCCAAAGTATAGATATCGAAAAATTAAGGGGTAAAGATGGAGACATTGTCAGCTTCGAGGAGGTACTTTTAGTGTCAAACAGTGGATCTATAAAAATTGGCAAACCCTTAGTTGAGAAAGTAAAAGTGAAGGCAGAAATAATCTCAAGCTTTAAAGGCAAAAAAATAAGGGTGGTCAAATTTAAATCAAAATCCAGATACTTAAGAACAACCGGCCACAGGCAGCAAAAAACCCGCGTTCACATAGAAAAAATCGAAAGCTAAAATGACTACACAATCGCACGAGAGAGAACCTACCCCGACAGATCATTGGGTCAAATTATTTCAAGTTCCTAGAGCACAACATCCGATCAAAAGATTTAGGGCTATGTGCGATGTAATCCGCCCCGAAACTCCCTGTGAAGCAATGCTGTTTAGATTAGCATATAAAGACCTTATCTTTTTGCACGGACGTGGCCTTTTAAGCGAGGGCGAGCAAAAAAGATTGAAGGAATTAAGCCAGGGGGGAAATGAGGTAACATTAGAGGCGCTAGGAGAATATTGGGGCCGTAAATTGAGAGATCGAGTTAAAGGAGGCCGGACAGAGCTAAGGCCTAGGTATCTGTTTAAGCAAAACTTTTTTTAACAATCTATATCAATCTATAACTTACCAGTCGATTGACAACTTGTGAAAATCTGGTTAGAATCTTTGCAATAGTCGTTAGTCTTTAATCATTCGACAAATTCACAACATGGCTCATAAAAAAGGTGGTGGAGCAACCAGCAAAAATAGAGATAGTGCAGGCAAACGTCTTGGCGTAAAAGTTTTTGGCGGTCAGCTTGCAACAGCAGGCAGCATCATAATTCGCCAGCGCGGAACTAAATTTTATGCCGGTATTGGTAGCAAAACTGGGAAAGATCACACCATTTTCGCTATAAAAGAAGGTTTTGTTAAGTTTAGAACAAAATTAGGTAAAAAGTTTGTAGATATTATATAACGTGGAAGAAACTCAAATTTTCGAGTTAGACATCGATATGTTGCAGCCAAACCCTCTGCAACCTCGTGGTCTCATTACTCCTGATTCATTAACAGAACTTGTTGACTCTATCCGTGAACACGGTGTATTGGAGCCGTTAGTTGTTGCCAAAACACCTGCCGGTTACCAAATAATTGCTGGTGAAAGACGCTGGCGGGCTGCCAAAATTGCTGGAACTCCAAAAATCCCTGTGATTATCAAGGAAACATCACCTCAAGGAATGTTGGAGATGGCCATTATCGAAAACGTACAGAGAATAGATCTTAATCCCCTAGAGCGGGCACAAGCATTCAAAAGGCTTATTGACGAATTCGGCCTCTCAACAGGCGAAATTGCCGTAAAAGTAGGCAAAAGTGCACCATATGTTTCAAATACCTTAAGGTTGTTAATGGTTCCAGACGTACTAAAAGATGCTCTTGCATCTGGTGCAACATCAGAAGGTCACGTGCGCGCTCTTGCATCTCTTGAGGATCCACATTTAGTATTGGAAGCTTATAAAGAGATTCTTGCAAAAAACCTCTCAGTACGTGGTGCAGAAGAGCTGGCCAGAAAGTTAAAATCCAGAGAAAATATTCAACCAAAACAACAAAAGCCGATTCTTCGTCTTCAAAACGATGAACTTGATAAATTCGAAGCGGAACTGGCCGAAAAATTAACAGGCGAAAACGTCAAGACAAAAGTGAAAATCAGCCAATCCCGTGTTGAAAGCAAAATGCATATCGTTGCCAAAGGCAGAGTTGAAGAAACGACTCAGGTTATCAAAAGAATCAGGGATTCAGTAATTAACTCCTGATATTACACGGACTCCCGCATAAACATTCGATTTAATAATTGGCCAATATACAAACCACACGCGACCGCGTATGACGCTGCGCTTAATTGCACCAAAAACGCGTGAATCGCTGGATGCAAGGCGGTTGTCACCTAATACGAAATATTCATCATCTGAAAGTAGTTTTTCAATATCTCCCTGAGATGCCATGTCGATGTATTCTTCGTCTATCTTTACGCCATTAATAAAAACAGAGCCGGACCTAATCTCAATCCTTTCCCCCGGCAAGCCTACAATCCTTTTAATAAAATCAACTTTTCTGCCAATTGGAGCCTCAAAAACAATAACATCCCCTCTTTGCACCTCCCCAAAACGATATGATACTTTTTCTGTCAATAAGAGCTCTCCGTCTTCAAAACTCGGAACCATAGACTCACCCTTAACCCTATGAGGCTGTACAAGAAATATATAAA
>Ga0209210_1001961_pt1 | contig 15970 bp, 20 predicted proteins | sample RifGroA1_FD_183991 | JGI IMG/M metagenome (GOLD analysis project Ga0209210, IMG submission 183991) | Contaminated groundwater microbial communities from Rifle, Colorado, USA - Rifle Groundwater A1 (SPAdes) (version 2) | ecosystem: Environmental > Aquatic > Deep subsurface > Groundwater >...
TATTTTTGACGCTCGCCTCTTTCGACGCGGCGGGCATTGCCGGCTCAGACGCCTACCGGCTTTTTGCCAAGCTCCTCGGTGTCGGCTACTTCCTTCTGCCGGTTCTGTTTTTTGTGCTTGCGGGCAATGCTTTGCGCCCGCGAGAAGGCATCACAACTCTCAAACTCATCGCGAGCGCGCTCTTTTTTGTCGCGGGGCTCGGGTTTATACAGGTTGTCTCGCACAACGGCGGCCTGCTTGGAGGAGTCATAGCCGACCCATCGGTCAAATATCTCGACATCTACGCGTCGCTCATAGTGCTCGGCGGGCTTACTCTCATATCGCTTTTGCTTTTACTTGAGGGAAGCATCACGTTCGAGCCGCTCGCGGCGGCGTGGCGCGTGCTCTCAAAACTCTATACAAAACTTGCAGGACAAAAAGTTGATACAGAACCGAAGGTTGCCGGATTCGGTCTCGATAGTGATGAAGGCGAAGAAGAGGCTCTGATTGAGGAAGAAACAGACGAGGAAGACCTGCCTATACTTACGCCGAAAAATGAGCCTGTACGCGCGGCCAAGCCGGCAGTTAATTTAAAATCGCTTTTGTCTCCGTATACTCCCCCTCCGCTCTCTCTGCTTGAGCGCGACCGCGGTCGCCCCGGTGTTGGCGACATCAAGGGCAACGCCAATATCATCAAGCGCACTCTGCAGAACTTCGGCATCACTGTTGAGCTCGACGAGATTTCTATCGGTCCATCGGTGACCCGCTACGCGGTCAAGCCTGCAGAGGGCGTGCGTTTGCAAAAAATACTGACTCTGCAAAAAAACTTGGAGCTCGCGCTCAGCGCCTCCTCGGTGCGCATCGAGGCGCCGATACCGGGCAAGAGCCTCGTCGGCATCGAGGTCCCCAACTCCGCCAAGGTTACCGTTGGCCTAGGCGCGCTTTTGGAGGCGCCTGAGTTTGCCGAGAGCCACAAGCCGCTCCTGGTTGCGCTCGGCCGCAATATCGCTGGAGGAGCGGTCTTTGCCAACGTTGCCAAAATGCCGCACGCGCTCGTTGCCGGCGCCACCGGCTCGGGCAAATCGGTCGCTATCCACACCCTTATAAACTCGCTCCTGTACCGATGCGGACCGCAGCAGATGCGTTTTATCATGATAGACCCGAAGCGCGTTGAGCTTACTCTTTACCGCTCGCTCCCGCACCTGCTCACGCCTGTTATCACCGACGCTAAAAAAGCCATCACCGCTCTGCGCTGGGCTGGCAGGGAAATGGAGCGCAGGTACAACGTGCTCGAGGCGCATCGGGTACGCGACGTTGAGTCCTATCACCAGAACATACTTGCTCCCGCATTGGAAAAGATAAAAAAGAACGGCCCGCCGGAAGAAGGCGACGAAGTGCCCGAGGCAATGCCCTACATCGTCATACTGATAGATGAAATCGCCGACATTATGCACACCTTCCCGCGCGAGCTGGAGGCGGCGGTAGTGCGGCTGGCGCAGATGAGCCGGGCAATAGGCATACACTTGGTGCTCTCCACCCAGCGTCCGTCGGTCAACGTCATTACGGGCCTCATCAAAGCCAACGTGCCGGCGCGCATCGCCCTACAGGTTGCCTCGCAAATCGACTCGCGCACCATCCTCGACCAAGGCGGCGCCGAGACGCTGCTCGGCGCGGGCGACATGCTCTACCTATCCGCCGACATGAACAAGCCTGTGCGCCTTCAGACCGCGTTTATAAGCGAAAAGGAGGTAAAGGCGGTCGTCGACTTTATCGCCAAACACAACGAGCCGGAGCTGCCGGTCGAAATGTCGCTGGCGCAAAAGGGCGACGACGGCGTCGGACTCTCCGTTGGAACCGGCGGCGACTTTAGCGATGAGGAAGAAATTGATGACGACATGTACGCCGCCGCGCACTTTGCCGTGCTCGAAGCCGGCAAAGCCTCAACAAGCTATCTGCAGCGCAAACTGCGCGTCGGCTACGCGCGCGCCGCGCGGCTGGTCGACATGCTCGAAGAGCGCGGAGTCATCGGCCCGGGCGACGGCGCCAAACCGAGAGAGATATTAGAACGGTCAACAACAGGGACTACGGGTACGACACAGACGCAGGAAGAAGCATGAAAAGGGTTTTAGTTGTTCTGGTTGTATTTATTATCCTATCGTACGGGCTGTTTGAGGCGCGCAAACTTTTAGAGGGGCCTGAGATTACCATCGACTTCCCCGCCGATGGCTCGGCGACATCTACCACAGCCGTGACGATCGTTGGTACGGCTCAAAATATAGCTTTTTTGACCATAAACGACGCCCCCTCATACACCGACGAGGCCGGCAAATTTGTGTACCGCTTCTCCCCGCCTGCGGGGTATACTGTTGTGACCGTGGCGGCAGTCGACCGGTTTGGCCGCCGCGCGAGCAAGAGTATTACTTTTAACGTAGTCACATACTGTCCCATTAAAAATATATATGGCGTTTAAAAAAGGAAAGAAAGAGGTTGCTCAAAAGACGGTCGGCTCGCGCGAGGGTAAGGACAACGCCGCGATAGACGCCGCGATACGCGCGATAAAAACAAAATTCGGCGACGAAGCAATCATGACGCTTGGCAGCAGCGCACGGGTCGATGTCGACGCCGTTCCCTCAGGCTCCATCGGACTTGATTGGGCGCTCGGCATCGGCGGTTACCCGCGCGGCCGCATCCTCGAGATTTACGGCCCCGAGTCCTCCGGCAAAACCACGCTCTCGCTCCACGCCATCGCCGAAGCGCAAAAAAAAGGCGGTGTCTGCGCCTTTATCGACGCGGAACACGCTCTGGACCCGGAGTACGCCAAAAAAATCGGAGTCAAAATTAATGAACTGCTGGTCAGCCAGCCGGACACCGGCGAGCAGGCGCTCGAAATTGTCGAGGGCTTAGTGCGCTCGGGCAAAGTGGATATTATTGTGGTCGACTCGGTCGCCGCACTCACACCTAAAGACGAAATAGAGGGCGACATGGGCTCCTACCAGGTCGGCAAGCAGGCGCGGCTGATGTCGCAGGCATTGCGCAAACTCACGGCCATTGTTTCAAAATCCAAGACCATCGTCATTTTTATCAACCAAATCCGCATGCAAATCGGAGTGATGTTCGGCAACCCCGAGACCACGACCGGCGGCAAGGCGCTGAAGTTCTACACCTCGGTGCGCCTCGACATCAGGCGCATCGCGCAGATTAAAAAAGGCGAAGAAGTGGTTGGAGGCAGGCATCGTGTAAAAGTCGTAAAGAATAAAGTCGCGGCACCATTCCGCACAACAGAGTTTGACCTGATGTACAACGAAGGCATCTCCACCGAGGGCGAGCTGTTGGCTCTGGGCGAGAAGCTCGGAATCATCCAAAAGTCCGGCAACTCCTACGCCTTCGGCGAGGAAAAACTCGGCCGCGGCTATGATGCGAGCCGCACGTACCTGCGCGAGAACAAAAAAATAGCAAACGAGCTACTAAAAGAAATACGCAAGGGCCTGGCGGCTAACGCTTCAGGCAAAGCTCCTGTTGGAAGCGGAGACGCCGCGGGCGAAGTCGAGGAATAGAGAAACGCCGGCAAACATTAATACCACAAGCGTCATCTGGACTGCCAAGTGCGTGTTGAGCACGGCCGAGGTGGCAAATTGGAGGCTTCCCTGTAAACCGACATTGGTCCAGTTTTCGAACACGTGGGAGACCCAGACCAGCCGTCCGATGCCGTAGAGCGACAGTACACAGATATAGAGTTTAAGCGCGGTTGCGCTTACCAGTTGGCGTGTAGCGTATATAACCCCAACGGAGGCCATAACCTGCTGTTCTATCTTGCTTTGCATATCGGTTATAACTGGCTTTTATTATTAATAGTTTCAAACACCTTTTTGAACTCTTTTTTGGCCCGGTGCACGCGTGTTTTGACCGCGCCCACCGAGAGACCCTCTGTTTTGGCAATTTCTTCCTGCGTCTTGCCGTCTATAAAAAAGAGCGACAGAGCGCGGGCCATAGGGGCCGGCATACGGCTGAGCACCGAGGCAACCAAGTCCTGCAACTCCTTCTTTTCGAACTGCTTTAAGTTTTTGTCGGGTATAAGCGCCCAGATTTCCTCATCGAGCCCGAACTCCGCGTTTCCACGGCGTTTGCGCTTGGCGTAATGCGTAAGCGCGGTGTTGATGAGTATGCGATACCCCCACGATGAAAACTTGGCCCCTTCAACTTTTTTAAACTTTTGTGCGTTGAGGTAAATCTTGGTAAAAGCTTCCTGCACAACATCCTCGGCCTCCTCCCGCTCGCGCACGATGCTCATCGCCTTGCGCAGGAATGGCTCCTCATAGGCGCGCACTAATAGGGCAAAAAGCGACGGATGCGACACTGACGCGGCCAACACCTCCTCGTCACTGCGCCCCTCCACTTGCTCCTCGAGACTTAGGTAATCCATGGCAACACTGTATATCATTACCGCTCTTTATAACAGAGCGGCACGCAGAGGAGTTTCAGTCATTCGCACGTACAAACAACAAGAAATTCGACAGAACCACAAGAGGGCCAAGAAGGACCCAGAACACTATTTCTTCGAAAGGCACCGCCAGGATGCCCGAGCCTAACATGCCAAGATACTCGCCCCCAAAGCTCCAGTAACCAGTTTTAATGGCCACCCATTCAAATAGCATGCCTGCCACGGCCAAAATAACTCCTGTGCCAAGTAGCTTGGGAAATGCGCGTGGATACATCCACAATACGGCCGCAACAGGCAAAAGGGAAAACAACCCCCACCAAGCGTACGCGTAACGGACGGTAAAGAACTGCTCGGTAAGAGGCGCAAAAAGCAGATTAATTATACCGAGGAGCGCGAATCCTGACATCGGTAAAAATAGACATGAGAACTTTCCACGCGAATACTGATCGAAAAAATGTTCGTAAAAAAGTATTATAAAAAATGCCCAGAAAAAAGCCCAGATCATTATCTCGACCGGTACTCCGCCTGGTAACGAACCTTTAAATACAAACCAATGACGGTTATAGTTCCAAATATGGTTGAGTACGCTGAAGTACTCGAGCATAAAGCCAAATACTGTGCCTATCAGAAAAGCACCGCCCGCGTCGCGCACAATGTATTTCTTTCCTCTAATGAGCAAGTACAATGAAGGAATCACAAACAGCGGCACCGTAAGAAGAAGGAGCTGCAAATTAAAGAAAGCAGAGATGCATGCCGAAGTAATAAAGAGGACGGCAAGCACGACACCGTCGACCGCCTTTGAGGACATATAATCAATATACTATGAGTCACCCGCGTGTTTCGGTTATTATGCCCGCCCGCAACGAAGAGCAACATATAGCGGCGGCACTGCGTTCAATTGCCGCACTAGAATACGATAACTTGGAGGTTTTAGTTGTAGACGACCGCTCCACCGACCAAACCGCCGCTCTGGTCGAGGAAGTTATACGAGCGCACGCGGATGCACGTATCCGTATACTAAAGGCCCCGTCCGAACCGCCAGAAGGATGGGTAGGCAAAACATTTGCTGTTGATTATGCAATCAAAAAAAGTTCTGGAGAAATAATCCTCGTTTGCGACGCCGACGCGGTACACACACCGCAGAGCTTGCACAATGTGGTTAGTTATTTTCAGGAACACCGACTGGATTTGCTCTCACTGCTACCACACTTTGATATTCGGTCATGGACTGAGTACCCTCTCCTCTTTCAAACATTTCTGCTCTACACCTCCTCCGGCATCGCGCGCTCGCTCGGGAGCCGGCAGTCGTTCGGCATGGGAACATATTTTATGTTTACGCGAGATTTCTACAACCGTTCCGGCGGCTGGAGCGCGCACCGCGAATACCCGGAGTCTTTGCCTCTTATAAACTACTGCATCCGGAACGGCGGGGCATTCACCTTCCTCCACGATCGTTCCTTGGTGACGGCACGTATGCACGACGGCGCCGCCAAAACATTTTGGGGCTTGGTACGCAACAGCAACTTCTCACTGCTCCAGCCGCTCCCTCTTGCGATATTTGTAAGTTACATGGCACTATTCGCTGCGGCCCTGAAATACACACTTGTTGGAAATCCACTAGGCCTGATAATTTTGGTCGTAATGATAGGACTTTTCGTCGCCCACCTTGCCCGCTCAGGCTACTCCATACGCGTCATCATCGTTGCAAGTGCGCTTTCCCCGATTATGCCGCTCTATCTGCTCGCGGTGGCGGTTACTGCGCTGGCACGGCACCTGTTTGGAATATCGATGTCGTGGCGCGGACGCCGATTGCGCCCACAGTAATCATGCCGCTTATTATAAAAATCCGACGCTTGGTGCTCGCAAGCTACCCGGAACTATGGGCTTATACAGGCTTTCTTTTTCTATTCGGTGCCATTATTGCGGTAAACGGCGGTGGCGCCTTTCCACCTTATTTTGCACCCTATCTTATATGGTTTTTTGCAGGAGCAAACCTCTTCGGCATGCTCCTCAACGACTACTTTGATCAAGCGCTGGACTCCAATAATCCACGCAAGACAAAACCCCGTCTCTCTACGCACGAATATGCGCTGGGTATCGCAGTCGCTTTGCTGAGCTATGTGGCAATCGCGGTACTGTTCCCCAATCTCTACGTGGCCGTGTGGGTAGCCGTGGCAGTGGCGGCAAACGCCGCTTATAGCATCCCGCCCCTGCGGCTCAAAGAATATCCTCCCTTCGATGTGTTGGGCGGTCCGGCAAGCTATCTTAGTGCCGTCTTGGCTGGGTACGCGCTTGGCGGAGGAGGCTGGCCGGACGTGATCGCCGCAGGAGCGGGAATCTTCTTTTTCAGCGGCATCGACCTTGCCTTTAAAACGCTTGACATTGAGGCTGATGCGCGCGGCGGAATACGCACCAGCGCAATCCTGCTAGGCAGAAAAACTTCTGTTCTGGTCTCTGCGTTGCTAATACTCGGTGCTGGAGGACTTATCAGCCTGCATAATCCTCTCTATGGACTCGCTGTCTTACCCTACCTTGCCATTGTGGCCATATTAACCGGGGCGAACAGCGATGCGGCGAGGCGCGTGCTCGACGCGCGGCTACCGCTCTACTACTGCGCTGCAGGGTTTGCTGTGACGGTTGGCCTGATCCTCAGTTAGATTTTGCCGCATCTTTAAAATGATCAAATACCATTTGAAGCTTGCTCTTGAACGCAAGTAGATTGTCAGTCGTATTTTGAGTCAAAGACGTGACGCGCGCGATTTCGTCGGAACTAGGTGTCGTACCGGAGAATATCCCGTCAAGCGCATCAAAGTATGCGGGAAGTCCCGTACGGAATACATTTCCCGAAGAGATGAGGTCTTGGGTAAGCGACTTGGTTATAGCATCGGTCGTCGCAGTGTTTGCGACTGAAAGCGCCACCAAATGCTGTCCGAAGCTCGTCGTAATTTCTTTCTCTTTGTTTATAAGTATCTTTATCTGTATAGCAAGGTCAATAACGCCTGCATAGTTTCCTCCCGCAGTCTGCGAATTGAGTTTAACAAATAGGGGTGCTATTTGCGCCCCGACTGAGAGCATGTTCGTGTAGTCGAAGAAGAGTTCATTTATGGCGATGTAATACTCCTTGCTCGCATATGATTTAGGAACACCCACTGTTGTGGATGCAACGGCAAAAGACTGCAGTGACTGCGTCGGCGGGGTCGTGCTGGCAATTTGAGAGAATTGCTGTATCGAAACGGATACAAAGTAATTCCGGATCCAACTCTGGAACGCTGTACTGCGCAGCGCAAAATATGTGCCGGCAACCATGAGCGCCGCGCCAGCTACCAGTCCGGCAAAAAACCAAAAAAAACCGCGCCAAGCGCCGCCGGACTTTTGCACACCTGAACTGTACTCATTCGGAGGCATATGTGGTCTAATAATAACATGCGTTCAAAACGTCCGCTCCTGTTTACAGTAATGGGTATGCTCTTTATCCTGGCGGGTATTGTAACTGTGCTGGGAATTATAACCGCATGGAACTTGAATACGCCTGCACGCGGAGAGTTTTTCGGCTATGCGGCGCTTAACTTCCTGCTGGCGTACGGATTCTTTAATATGCAGCGTTGGCTCCTGCCTGCGCTGGCGGTTAACTGGCTCGCAGGCGCACTGCTCGCAGGCGTCAAGTTTTTTATACACACTCCGCTACAGGGATCTATAGCGCTCTACGCGGTAAGTTTTTGTTTTGGAGGCCTGATATTCCTTGCAGTTTATCTGCTGCCGCGGAAAAAACTCTTTCCTTCCGCTTATGAACGGCTAACAGGAGGTGCGTTTCTTATCATCTGGGCCGCGACGGCCTGCTATACTATAGTCGGGCTTCTTACATAATATATGTATTCAAAAAACAATCTGCTAAAGAGTGCAGGAGCCGCCGTGCTTTCCGTCATGCTTATCAGTACGGCATTTTTTGCCCCTCCACTGCAGTCCCGCGCCGAGCCGACGATTTTGGCTACACTTATCGGCGGAGTGGCAAGCCTCTTCGGCGTCGACTTCTTTTCCTGCAGTTTCAATATACTCTTTTATTGCGATTCCAGCGGAAATGTCATCGGCAGCGACGGCGGAGGCTCAGTCATTCAAGACGCCTGTACATCAGCGCCAAACTCCTGCGGACAGACCAACACCGGCTTCCTTAGCGGTAACGGGAGCGTCTGCAGTGCCACACCGCCACCTAATTCAACCTGCCCCACTCCTTCTATTGGTGGCGGAGATTTCTACGCGCAACCGAGTATTATCGGAGTAGGAATGTCCTCCACACTCCATTGGACAGCAAGCAATGCAACAGCTTGCACCATTACGAGTGACAACGGATTTACTCCTATGACAGCTGGAAGCAGCGGCAGCGTTTCAACCGGCTCAATCACAGCTAGTGGCACCTATACGCTAACCTGTAAAAACGGCGACGGCGGACCGCAAGGCTCGGCAAGTATCAGAGTGGTAGTTGACCCGAACTTTAAAGAAATATAGCTGTGGATATCCCGTTAGCTTATTATTAATCTCTCCCTCATACTTTAAATATATGATAAAGTCCTACTCGTTCCGCGCGCTCCTGGTATCGCTACTGTTCGTGGCGCTCAGCTTTGCTGTCGTTGCCGTCCAATATGCGGCCTCTTTCTTTACGCAGGGTCTTGCCGACAGCGCCAGCATCCGCGTGTCGGCAAACACCGCCTGTAGCGCCAGCAACGCGCACTTTACCGGCTGCAGCTCTATCCTCTAACCTTTCTTAGCCGTCAGATAAAAAAGCTCCCACCCCAGCTCGTGGTGGGTTTTTTTGTTTTTAAATCCCAGTATTTTTTGCGCCAGCGCGAATGACTCTTCCGGAGTGCATTGCGCATTGTGGATAGTGTGTACAAAAGTTCTAGCTTCCTCTAAGGAAGTAAACTGCCATGGAACAAACTCAACCGTAATCACAATATTCTTAAATCCCGCCGCGTCCGCCGCGTCCGCAAGCGCATCTCTGGTAAAAAAATCATGCGGATGCCCGTGCGGAGCGCACAGACGTGGGTCGTCAATGGCGTCAAAGTATTTCTGTGTATTGGTGCCATGCAGTATATCGGACACCACCAGCCTGCCGCCCGGCCGCACCGCCTCATAAAAGGCGCCTAACGCCGCGCGTCGCCCCCGCTCCCCCGTCCCAGCGCGCCGGTTGTCGTAGTGGTGCAGGGTAGCAATGCTCGCGACCGCGTCCACACTTCCCGCCGCGCCTTCAAGCGCGGGGAGGCCGTCGGCGATCAGAATCGCTTCAATAGGGAGCCCACGCTCCGCGTTTACACTCCGCACATACTCGATATTCCCCTCCGTTACATCGGTAGTCAGTACTTTGCCTTCCGGCCCGACCGCTTCAGCCAGAGGAAAGGTGAGGTACCCGTTGCCGGTGCCGGCCTCCCATATACGCTCATTCTTTGCCGGATTAAGGAGAGAAAATAAATGACGGAGTTCCCTCTCGCGCGCCTCGGGACGGTCGGTGTTGGCGCGGCGGTATTTCTCCCAACGCTGCAGTGTTTCAATTTCGGTCACGCTATATGTTGTACCGTGCCCGGTGGCGCTGTGCAAATATTGCCCCTAGAATAACTGCGATAAATAGAACAAGCGGCATACTCCCCCAGGCAACATAGAGGGTCCGGTGCGGCTCCCGAAGTTCCAGCGTGCCGCGAAGTTCGCCGGTATTTCCTCTATTAAGGCGCGCCGCAACAGAACCGTTACGGTCGATAATAGCCGATGGACCCAGTATGTTCGCGCGCACCGCCGGAAGATTGGTCTCCGCAGCCCTGAACTGCGCAGCCTTGAGGCTATACTCACTCGCGACACCATCCACAAAAACAGCTTCCGAACCTGCTGATATCAGCAGGAGCGAATCATGGGCATCAGCGCGCGCAAGGCTCTGTTTGTGTATCTCCGAGCAGAGCATCGCTCCAGCCCTTATTCCTGCAACTGTCAGAGGAAAGTCTTCGCCTGTAGACATATCCACTTGCGTCGTATAAAAGCCAAGGCGTTGAGCCCACTGCGGGGTGTAATCGATGAAAGGAAAAATATAGCGTTTGCGGTACTCGGATGCCAGTTTGCCTTTTTGTACGAACTCGAAAACATTGTAGAATTTCGCGTCCTTATAGAGCGTCGTCCAAACCATGAGTGTCGTTGATGCCGGCAGGAGCGGTGTCGTCCAAGCAAGAAAAGAGCTTCTCGATGCGACAAGGATATTTTTATTCAGCGAAGGCTTCTCCCCTTCATACAGTGCGCCTTCGACGGGCGAGAACGGATAAATAAGCAGATCTGGAACACTTTGCCCCGACGAGCGGAGCCGTTGTTCAAGTGCCGGAAAAGAAAAATTCTTTCCGTTTACTCCGCCGAATCCAACCGCGTCGCGCGACGCGGTTTGAAGAGTTACAACGGTAAATTCGCCATGTATCGCGGTAGGACTGTTCAAGTACCACATATTGAGCCCGTAGATTCCTATAACAGCCAAGGCGATCACTAATACAGTCTTTGAGTAGCGGGGAGCGTCATTATGTATACAGACCAACCCTTCCGCTATTGCGCTGTTTATAAGTGCGACCAGGAAAGACACCATAAACGCGCCGCTTACTGCGGCAAAAGACACAAAGAACGGAATCGGCGCCGCAGTGTACCCGAGCATTGCAAAGTAATAGCCGCCACAGAGCATATACAAGAGCATCTCTCCAGCTGTATACGCGGCAGCGCCGGCGAGAATATTAAGCAATATAGATTGTGTCCTAAGCAGCCGATACGCGAGCGTACAAAAACCGCCGCATAATAGGCCTCCCAGGAGTCCGATGGGAATGAAGCTAAAATGTACTATGCCGCTAAAGAGATATGCTTCCGGTATCCACCTAAATTGGACGACCGTGAAGTACGAAAGTGACAATGCAAAAACGCTTCCAGTAATAAACCCTCCGATAAACACCTCGCGCGAGGAACGTGCCGGGTATGCTGCAACAAAATAATACAGCGGCACCAATGCGATAAAGGCGAGTGGCCAGAGATTAAAAGGATGGAACGCCAGTACCAACAGCGCGGCCGACGCGGCCGGCAGAGCCCACCATACTTCTTTTAATTTATGTAACATGGTTGACGAATCGTTTTGTTTTTAAGCCGGTGATGGACAATGCGGGTACCGCATGCGCTTTAAACGAAGAAATAAATCCGCGCTCAATTGCCGTTCGTATGGTGGCGGTCGCGGAAATGCGCCAAATTTCCGGCAGTTCAGCTTCGATAAACCTGGTTAGGTCTTCTGCTTGGGCCTGCGGCGCCGCTATTTCCACTGTGATCCTGATGGCCGAAGATCCTTCCGTGGCATAAAAATGCACCTGATACGGCAAGCCGCTTAGGTGCGGAAAGACAGCAAACGCGCGGTCGGAAGCCTCCACATCAAACTCCATGCCGTTAAGACGCACGCGGTCTACATCCGTGCGGTGAGACCAGTGGATGACCGGTCCCGACAACCCGCAGGCGCAACCATCCGGCACCTCTTCAAAAAAGTCGCCAGTACGATAGCGGACCAGCGGTGTGGCGAGGTTGAGTCCGTAAGAAACGACGAGCTCGCCGTCGATAATCTCAACCGCCGCCAAAGCATCCGTCAAAATATGAAAGTGGTTGTCCTCCCTCTCCATCATCGACTTGCAGGTAAAGAACGGCAGCTGCCCGAGTTCTGTCGAGCCGTACAAGTTTGCAATAAGGGCGTTAGGAAAAGCTGCTGTAAGTTCCGCGCGACGCGCCGTGGTCAGAATCTCGGAGGAAAGCGCGACAAGTTTTATCTGTCCGCCTATCCCGCGCCGCACGGCCTCGTGAGCAAAAAGTCCCGCCACTGTCGGAATAGAGTATATCGAGTCGCACCAAAGCGCCTCGGCTAAGAGGCCACTGTTTGCCATATTCTGTACATCGCCGAAGATAGGACTCAGTTTATGATCAGACTCCTCGCACTGCTGTACGAACGTCATGCCGAAAGCTTTCATCATAGGCGGGTGTATCACCAACGGACGCACTACCCCGGTGCCCAACGACGGTTCAAAATGGTAGTTTGCAACCTTGCTGAAAGGGATAATCAGCGGCTCTTTGGAGCTCGTGCCTGAGGTAAAAGCGGCAAAGCGGACGTCTTGCTGCGGACAGAAAGTCCTTTGCGCGAGCGGAGCCGCCCCGAGCTCGGCGCGCGTAAGCATGGGCAAATCAAAAAAATGAGCCCCGTCCACCTGCAGACCCGCGTACTTTCTGTCGTAAAAATCCGAATTCGGATTTCCCAGTACGTGCATTAAGAGTTCTTTTTGCAATGCTTTATTGACCCAGCGCATAAGAACAGTATATAGTCTCGGAATGCTCGAATACAATGAGATTTTAAAAGGCAAGGTGATTTTGGTAGGCGACGAGCCGTACGAGGTTCTTGACGCGCACGTCTTCCGCAAGCAACAGCGCAAGCCGGTCAACCAGACAAAACTGCGCCACCTTATCACCGGCAAAGTGACCGAGCAGGCATTCCACGTGTCTGAGAAGGTCCACGAGGCCGACCTCTCTACAAAGTCAGTCAAATACCTTTATGCCAACAAGGGAGAGCAGTGGTTCTGCGACGAAAAAAACCCGGCAGACCGCTTTATGCTCTCGGCTGAAACCATCGGTACGGGCGGAAATTTTATGAAGCCCAATATGCTGGTCGAGGCGCTGGTTTTTGACGAACAAATAATCGGTATAAAAATTCCAATCAAAATGGAGCTCCGGGTTACCGACGCGCCGCCCGCCGTCCGCGGCAACACTTCGCAAGGAGGCTCAAAACTTATAACGCTCGAAACCGGCACAACGCTCAACGCTCCCCTCTTTATCAATGAGGGAGACATAGTACGCATAAACACCACGACTGGAGAATACGTAGAGCGCGTGGACAAGAAGTAAAATCTCCTTTTCGCTACCTCACAATATAAGGCAGGAGCGCCATGAAGCGCGCTCTTTTGACCGCTTCGGCGAGCGCGCGCTGGTTCCCGGCGGTTAGGTTGGTGCGGCGACGCGGCATTATTTTGCCGTGCGGGTTGAGGAACTTTTTGATGGTTTCCGTATCTTTGTAATCGATGCGGACAAACTGCGGTGCGTAAAAATCTTTCATAAATTTTAAACTTAAAACGGTATGTCGTCTGGGTTAATATCTTCCGCAGGATAGTCTATTCCGTCTTCTTTCGGCGCGACCTGCGGCGCTTCAGATATGTCCCGAGCTGCTCCTTGTGGTGCGCCGGCCGAACCGGAGCGAGGCCCGAACTGCACTGTGTCGGCGTTTATCTCTGTCTTGTAGTGCTTGACCCCGTCCTTCTCCCAGCTGCGGGTCTTGATGCGCCCTTCGACGTACGCGGTGCTCCCCTTCTTAAGATATTGCGCGCAGTTCTCCGCCTGCCGGCCAAAGACGACGATGTTGTGGAACTCAACCTCCTCGGCTTTGGTGCCGTCTGCTTTTTTGTACGTGCGGTTGGTCGCGATAGAAAAACTGCATACCTGCGCGCCGCTCGGGAGCGCGCGGAGCTCCGGGTCGCGGGTCAGGTTGCCGAATACGATTGCTTTGTTGATATACATATCTTTATTAAATCACAAATTATCCGGTCAGGGCTTCTATCGACTTATCAAGCTCTGCGTCCGATACTTCGGCGGCCTTCTCAGGCTCCGCAACCGGCTTCTCAAGTATTTTGCCCTCCAGCCTGTCGGAGGTAAAGACCGCGCGGCGAGGCGCCGTGGCGATGTCCTCGCGCACTGTTTCAATAATAAGAAAGCGAAGTATCGGGTCCATCGTGCGCATGGCCGTGGTAAATGCGGTAATGCCGTCGCGCTGCATGGCGAATTTGATATGCCCAAAATAGCTTTCGGTGTATTTCTCGCGCTTGCCCTGTGTGGCGCGCTCAACCTGGTAGGCCAGGGTTATTTTTTTGGGGAAGCCTTCGCTGATTATTTCCGCGTCGCCGAGCGCCTTGCGGACTGACTCAACAACCGCCGATACGCCTTCCTCGCCAACGGTAGGTACGATATGAAAGCCGATCTCATAGACCGGGGTGGTGTTTTTGACCGTGGCCGCAGATGCGGCGCTGGTCGCTTGGGATGAGGCTTGTTCAGCCTGCGACGTTTCTGCCATGAAAGTACCTTACCATATCAGATTTTTTGCCGCAACTTTTCTGTATTGCCATGTTTGAGCATCCCTAAGTACGATTGTCTCATCGCCTCTCCCCCTTCCTGCCCTTTCTGTTCCCACAACCTCCGAAACATCCGCCGTTTGCTTGCGGTCCGCAGTACACTGTGGTCGGGAAAGTGCACCCAACCGAGAAAATCAACGCCGGAGGCAAAGGTTTTGATAGACACTTTGTCTGGGTGTAATTGCAGTTTTAATCGGTCTCGCAGAAACACTTCGATATATCGAAGTGTTTGCTCTGGGTGTTGTTTGTCGTTTGATAGCACTACAAAATCATCCGCGTATCGGACATAGTACTTTGCTTTGAGCTGATGCTTCACATATTGGTCGAACTCGTTCATATAAATATTGACTAAAAGCTGGCTTGTGAGATTCCCCAACGGCAGGCCATTACACGAGGTTCGACCTCGTGGAAAGCTATTCACTACCTCGCGCAAGAGCCTGAGGATATTTTGGTTGGCGATATGCCGCTCAAGGATTGCAAAGAGTATTTGATGGTCGATTGAGGCAAAAAACTTGCGGATGTCGCATTTTAAAACCCAGCAGGTACGGGTGTGGTTTTTTGATACTTGATAGGCAAAGTGTCGGAACTGGTTCATCGCTTTGTGTGTTCCCTTCCCTATGCGGCAAGAATAACTTTCATATATGAAAGTGCGGTCGAAGTATGGGTAGAGCTGACGGTAGAGCGCGTGGTGGAGTAGGCGGTCGCGCACCGAAGCCTTGTGGATGTCGCGGGGCTTTGGGTCGGCGATTTTAAAATGCTTGTACCCGCCATGGCAGTAAGTCTGACTTACTAGGTCGTGGTGGAGGGACAGAATGTTATGCATTAAGTCTGCCTGAAACTCCTGCACATCCTGCTTCTTCTTTTTGCCTCTCAAAAATTCCTTCCACGCTTCGAGCAAGTTTTCTACCGAAATGATATCCTCGTACGTATGAGCGAAAACTTTTCTTTGACGAACCCCCCCCCGCAGGAGTTTGCTCCCTATTTTGGAGCGTATCAAACAGGCTTATCTGTTGTGGCATGAATATCATTCTAAACTCCCTAAAATTCATCAGTATACGATAGGGGCAAAAATCGACACCTTGCTTGTCGAAATAATGGAAGCGGTTTCCGCGGCGGCATTCCTGCCTAAGGGAGAAAAGCCGTCGTATCTGCAACTCGCGATGCGAAAACTTGATACTGTCAAACTTCTCCTGCTCGTATTATGGGAGAGCAGGTCGCTCGATAATAAAAGATACGCGGCTATATCCGCGCCTATAGATGAGGTAGGAAAGATGCTCGGCGGTTGGAACGGGCAGTTGCAAAAACAAAACTCCCCCGAATCAGCCCCAAGGCGAACGGGAGAGAAATGAGG
>Ga0209210_1001970_pt1 | contig 15923 bp, 27 predicted proteins | sample RifGroA1_FD_183991 | JGI IMG/M metagenome (GOLD analysis project Ga0209210, IMG submission 183991) | Contaminated groundwater microbial communities from Rifle, Colorado, USA - Rifle Groundwater A1 (SPAdes) (version 2) | ecosystem: Environmental > Aquatic > Deep subsurface > Groundwater >...
TCAGTCAACCTTATTGATAATGACAACAGCGAGTTAAGCAGGAATTTCACATCTTACATCAAATTTAATAACATAACCACAAATCCAGAGTCGTTCAATATAGTTATCATCCCAGAAGGATTTGAGGAAAGTTATAACAACAGGAACGCCACATTAAAAGTTGGGATTTTAGGAGTGGGTAGTAACCATATTTATGAATATCAATTGTATAGGTTGGGAGAGGGCAACCGTATTATCACAAAAACCCAAGTTCTTGAACAGGAAATCATAATACTTTTTTTGGCTTTGCTTGTTATTATAGTTCTTATATCTTTCTTTTATGAATCAAGGATAAGCGGAAAAATATATTTTATTACCAATCATCTTTCATTCTGGTGGTATTACGCACTATCAAACTTAATACTAATTATATCTGGTTTATATTTTATTATTTCTGGCAGTATACCACTAAAAATTTTATTGTTGTCATTGATAATTTTTCTGATGATGATAATTTTAGTTTTTTATCAGCGAAACAACTCAAAACTTGTGCAAAACATAAATCTTGTTGTTTATGTAATCGGGGCATTATTTGTTATTGGCAGGATTATAGGATTGAAGAACTACCCCTTATTTGACCTGATGTTTAAGGAAAATTCTCCAATAATATTTGTGGACATAGGGATATTCATAATACTCCTTTATGTTGTATCAAGAATCAAGCTTACTGAGTAACTGCCTTTTCTTTAAACTTTTCTATCTCTTCTCTCTTATAGTCCTCATAGCTTAGGGGCTCTCTTCTCGGGATTACAAAAGAGCATTGCCTTTTATACTGTTCATAATATAATTGTGTCTCACTATCAATGTTGTTAAGGAATGCCCTCCCTTTCAAGGCTGTGTTGAACTCAGGTTCTTTCTGCCTCCTTACAATGTACAATATAAGGATTAGCGGAAGCGCAATTTTCATTATGTTATACTTCTCATAGTATACTGCCAAGAAAAATGTTGCGTACAATATGAAGCTCCATGTCTTTGCTTTTTTTAGTGAAGCCGCCAATTCCACTAACTCCCTAACAAGGGATTTAAGAGAATCATACACCAAGTATGGGATATGTTTTAGTTTCATCTTATCATCACTTTCGTTCTTCAATTCTATCATACCAACTCCCGCACATTTCTTTTTTGTTTGGAGTTAATATTAATGTTTTCATGATTTAACTCTCCCTTCAATCCTGCTGAAGAAATATCCGACGGCGAACATTGATATCACAATTATGTTAATGCTGACTAGAATTTTATTGACACCATTTACATAGGTTTCTTCAAGAGTCCACTTACCTCCTTTCGTTGTGGTTTCAAAATAAATTCCCATATCATAACTTATATTTTGCTTGAGCAAATCAATAGTTATATCATCCCTTATAAATATCATATTCTGCGCAGAGTCAAATGAATGAAACCCGTTCCAGAACAATGAAAGTCCATACACAAACGCAGCAAAGGCTAATAAAAATACAATAGCGTTCATATCTTTTTTTAGGTCCTTTTCTATCCCCTTTATAATATTTTGGAATGTCATAAGAAACTCCAAAATGTGTTTAAGTACAACATGAACAAAAACAGCAGTCCAGCAAACATAAATCCCTTAATGAATGATATGGTTTCTTGCATTTTTTACCTCTCCCTCAGCATAAGCTTTTCCAGCAATGGAGACTTCTCAGCCCTCCTGAACCATTCAGGAAACATTGTTTTCTCCGCCACTTTTTCCCTGCCAGTTATTGGACCTATGCTTTCCTTTATAGTGACAAATCCTTTCTCTATTCCCTTTGCCATGACTGTGGCTGCATAATACATTGTCTTGTTATAGGGGCTTACAACCTCCACAGACACTTCATAATATATACCCCCCCCATCCCTGTGCTGCAGGTTGGAGACGGGGCCTACCCTGTATGTTGACATCGGCTCGAACTGCTCCCACCTTCTCTTCCTCTCGCATTCTCTCTCTGTCAGCAATTCAGCTTCCTTTGGGGTAATCATCTCTTCTTCTTTTGTCTTTGGAGTTTGCGCCAAAAGATATAACACTGCAAGCAGCGCAATCAGCCAGAATACATAGGTGTTCCTGTTCTCCACATCAGTCATTATATTCCTTATTATAAGAAATCCAACTATCCCTCCCCCTCCCAAAACCAATGGGCTTAGCCTCTGCCACCATGGAACTACCTTCTTCTTCTCTTCAACAAGCTGTTCTACCTTCTTCTTCTCTTCAGCGTCGGTCGGCATTATTTTCACCCAAATAAATCTTTGATTATTTGAATTGCTTTTTCTTTAGGAATTTCTCCTGTTTCATAATCTTCATCACCAACAATGTTATAATATTTGTTAATTATGTTCTGTGCTTGTTTGACCGCTTTTTGGATAACCATCCTCACATTATCTACAGTCACAAACAAATTTCCATTTCCTTCGTAATCCCCATCACATAGATAGCTTCCCTCTTCTTTTCTTAAATCTATCTTTGGGATAGACTTTTCAAGTTCCTGCTCAATTGTTGATTTTGTCATAAACCTTTGCTACCTTACATTCCCTCCAAACATTTTATTATCACTCTCACTCTTTATCATCCTTTCTCTCAGCTTGGGCAGTGCTCCATAATCAATTGCCAACTTAAATCCCATAACCATAAAAGTCCACTTCAGCAAATCCTTGATTAAGTCTTCTATATGGGAACTATATAAAAATACCAAGATTATGCCTACTACAATTAATATAACCCATTCCGCATAAAGGTCTCTTCTAAACATTTTTATTTTATTGTTTCCAAAAACATCTGCCTTGTAAATACCCTTTCTCTATCTTCTTCGGATACTCGCATTCCATTCAGCAACTTCATAATTACCTTATAATCTTCTTCATCATAAAATGATTTTTGTATCACGATGGTCCTCACTTATTTTTTTCTTTTGAAGCGCAGTAAGGGCATAAATGTTTCCCATCAATGAGTTCTTTCCAACCATCTTTTATACCGTCTTCTTCACTTTCATAATTATCCGTATTCCAACAATCAACTCTCGCAGTTTTAGTGTCACAACTATATCTTACCATCTCTATCTTTTCTGTTGTCATTTGCTTACCTTCCCTTCAAATACCTTTTTAACTTTGAAGCTAATCTTTTGCATGCCAATGTTCATTCTGATGTCTAATGTTTTGCCTATCTCTAAATCATTAAGATTATTTAATAAATTGTTTAGATTAGACTGCAACGAACTTAAAGTTGTGTTTAGGTTTATCTGCTTAATTTTACTCACACTCCTTGCATATATTTACTCCGTCTTCAGTGTTTGCTTCAATAAAATTATGCTCTTCGCTGAACTCTGACATGCCCTTGTCCTTTCCGCATATGTCGCAGGTTTTGGTTTGCATTTTTAATATGATAAGAAGATATGGAGTTAGGTAAGGTAATAACTCCAATTCCAACCTACTAAATTGAAATTAACCAATGACGAACATTGATTATCTCTTTTTTGTGCTTACACCTCAACAAACTTTCTCATTGTTTTAGTAAGTATACCAAATTCCTCCAAAGTAGTTTAAATAAACTATTTAGTTTGATATTCAAATCACTATGCATGACTTGATTGTTGAGCATTATACTCCCTCATATTCTTTATGTCAAAGTCTTTTCTTAGGCTTTTTATTATTAGGTTTAGAGCGTTTAACTCTTTCAACCCCCTTCCTAATTTTTTTCTTATGCCTCTTGGAATATAAAACTCTTTTATTAAATGATGTGTTACATTCTTATGCTTCTCACAAAGAGGTATTGTTACATTTCGCTTTGGTTTGTATTCTTTTGGGATTGCGTGATGCCTGGTAATACCTGTGTTATCTCCACACATAAAACACTCATCTATAGGAATTCCAATAACTTCCTTGGTTATATCAACTGAGATTGTGTGATTATACATTTTCCCTTCTATAAGCTTTCTTCCTGTCTATCCTGAACTCGTAGATTGTGTTAGTCCTTTTGTCTGTCATATTCTTTGAATTACATACATGGCACATTGTCTTGTTTCTTGTCCTTGTCATCTTTATCTTATCTGACTTGCAATAAGGGCAGAGTTTGCCTTTTTTATCGCCTACTGCAACTTCCTTGAAATTACTCTTGTTGAATTTATCAGACTTGCATTTCGGGCAAGCCTGTTTTCTCCTGTTTACATTCCTCTGGAAATGCTCACTGCATGAGCTGCATGCATAGCAGTTAAAACATATCCCGCAGCTCTGGCACATGCTGTATTCCTCGTTGCTCTTCTGAATTTCAGAAACATCCCAGCAGTGCATTTCTATAAAATGCTGCCTTATATGAATTAAGGAGGACTCATACTTTTCATCAGCCCTCACTATCAGTCCATTCTTGAACGATATCTTGGACAATAACTGCCTGGCTTTTTTTGTATAAATATCCTGCGCAAAATCTGTTCTATAAGTAATCCCGCACTTGCCGCACGGAACATTCACATACGGAATGCCATGCACATATTTGTCGCCGCATTGCGGGCATTGGCACTGGATTGCAATCAGGTCTGATTTTTGGTTTAACTCAAGCAGCTCAATATTATCTTCTTTCAATTTATGCCCTCTTCACATTATCTGTCCAGTGAATATACACATCATTTTTAGGATTAATATTTGGGTTTAGTCTTTTTAATTCCTCCTTCAACTCTTCAATATTTTTGAATCCATCATTCTTTGCATCAACTTCAGTAAGCTCTCCAAACTTGCTTGGCGCAATCTTTACAACATCATGAGTTCCGAGCAGCTCAGGCTTGTAATAACTTCCGGCCCAGCATTTATGATTTCCTATCTTATGCTGGGTTAATCTGATAGTTGTTTTCTTGCCGCTTCCGTCAAAATATTTATTCCAGTTATTTTTTGTGTATCTCAATTTTTTTCACCATCTTCCTTAAGATTTTTATTATCCATTATAATTAATTTTAAAATGTTGGTTTTGTTTATTCTGATGCCTTTTATTTATAATGTTTGACTTAAACACTTATTTCTATTTAAATTATTTCTGTATTTTATTAGCCAGATATTTTTTCTCACTATTTTGGATGCCATTTTTATTTCTTGGTATTTTAATTATTTCTTCTAAATCTTTTTTTGTATTGAAAAACTGGTCTTTGTGAAGTTCTTTTTTTATCTGCTCAATTAAAGGCGCATATTTTCCTTCTGAAGTCTTGATTTTCAGCCAATAATAAATTCCATTGTATTTCGGCTCAAGAAGCGTATGCCAGTCTATTCCTTTCTTTACGGCTTCTATTCCAGCTTCAGTAAATTGGTAGTCCAAGCAAACACTATACATTTTATTTATATTTAATAATTCTTTCTTTATAAGCTTTGTAATCTAAATCAACATTATTGTAGCGTAAATCATCAAAGCTATCTTCTGCCATTATCGCATATATTTTTGCAGTCTGCTTGTTGGGAGCGGCTTCCATTTGTTGCATTATTTTATCAAGGATGTTTATCTGCCTTTCAAAATATTTTCTTGGTATCATAAAACCTTGTTAGCTTCGGATTGTTCTGAAATCCTATAAACTATCTTTTTTTGATTATACCCTTTAATCAATAACTATATTTTACAATCATTTTTTTAAATTTTGTTTCATTTTTTTGAGCATATACTGTGGGGTATATATATTCAAACATATATTGAAATACTTATGTTGGTACCTCTGTTTTGGAATGTTTGATTACCCTTTTATCCACTATCCCCATCTCTTTTTGGGCAATCTCCCATTTTACATAATCATTTTCACATATCTCAAATATTTTTGCGTTGACAAGCTGGATAGCCTTCACGTCATTGGTTTTCTTTGCTTCCTCATATTTTTTGAGCCATTCTATAAGCTGCATGCGAAATTTTTTTGAGTCTGATTCGAATTCACTAGGAGCCATTGGAATTGGAAGAGCATCTGCCTGCCCTACAATCCTGTCATTCAGCCTGCGTATTTCAAGATTCAATTCAGATGTTTTTTTCTTTTGGCCGTCTATTATGCTGAACGCGCTTTTTACAATATGCTTAAGCGCGTCCATATGGTCTTCGAGATACTGGGCATACCTTTCAGACCATCTGTCCAAATCCTCTATATTTTTTAGCGCATTCCACATTGTAATCCCCATATCAGTTCTGTATATCCTTGAATTTCGTATGCTCTTTCTCAGCTCACCAACTTGTCCGGTATCTTCAGGACTCTTCCCGGTTCCACTCAATTCCGCCCTTATCGGAAGGATTGCTTCATAACCTTGTGTTGTGGTTTCCTGAATCCTATTGGCAAGCATGTCATATGTTGAGCATAAAACATTGAAATCTGTAATAAGAGTGGGTTCCTGTGTAGGCTTTTCCTTTTGATGTTCATCCTTAAAATATTCTCCCATCAGTCACCACCATACTCCAAAACTTCTGTAAATATTTTTTTCAAATTGTTCTTCAGCAAATTTTGAAACCCCAATTATTAATATTGCAATCAATATCCCTATTGCTCTTAATTCTTTAAATCCTACCATCTCATTAAATAATATTAACCCAAGCAACACAATGTACCCCATAATAATGCACCACATTCCAACATATCTGTGGAGGTAAATCAACACCAATTTTATAATATCTATTATTTTATTATTCATCTTTTTGACACTTCTATTGCTTGATTATATATTTTTCTTTAAAACATAAATAATAGCTGGCGGTATGTTCAATAATATTAATTTCTTTCTGATTACCCTAAACATTTCTTTCAATAAAAACTTAGTGTTATTTGTATACTGGCAAATGATGAATGTGCTATTCTTATTCATATAACTATTAATATTTTTTAGAAGATTTACTCTAGTTTTAATATTAAAATTCAGTAATGGCAAGCTACAGATAAAATAATCAACATTTTTTATATTCAATTTATCTAAATAATATTTTAAATAAATAGAATTATCTTTAATAAAAATTGGGTTAATATTTGAATGTAATCTATTTAAAACATAATCATGCATTTCCTGATTTGTTTCAAATCCAATAATTTTTGTATTAATACTGCAATTCTTTATTAATTCCTTTGTAATTACACCAGTACCCATTCCTAACTCTACAATAACTTTAGCTTTATCAAAATTAATATTAGTTATAATTTCTCTTACTAAATACTTGGAGCTTGGTGTAATTGAACCTATCCCTTTATTATCTTTCATAAACATTTTCAAAAATAATCTATTTTGTCCTTGCATTTTTTAGATTTCATTGTTTTTTGTTGAAAGGCAGTCTATACAAGGAAAACCAACACAACTGATGATAGACAGTGGTATGGTTTTACAGGCGAGGACCCAACCTTTTCGTATTGCCTTCACTTACACCTATCAATCCTTTTCATCAATATATCCTTTGAAACTATGTTCGGCTCGGTGAAACTTTCCTCATACACTTTTCTGTACTCGCTTTCGTTGTGATATTTTATGAAGAATGCGCTGCAGATAATCCCATCAACATTGCAGTCAGGCTCACTGCAGAACTCCTTCAAGTCATACTTGCTGAAATGATATACCTCACCTTCACATTTCTGGAGTTCATCAAGCATTTTGGAACACTGGCCAAACTGGTTAAATTTGTCTATCCCTATTTGGGAGATATCCCTCGATACTATTTTTAATATCCCGCATTCATCCCTCGGAATGCTGTCTTCCAATGATACATTAAAATAACAGTACACTGTTTCTTTTTGAGGCTGCTTGTTTTTTTCAATAACAAATGATGCTATAAAATAAAGTATGACTATTATTGCAAGCCATATTCCTACAAATTTCCAGTTAAACTTATTCTTCCCTGCGCTCATAACTTTCACCCGGCTCATAGCTTTTGATTCCTCTTATCTGCGTCACCATTTCAACTACGTCCTTTATCAATGTTTTTTTGTCCCCAAGAAGCGCCTTGTTCTCTTCAGTAAGGCTCATGTTGCTCATTATCGCGTTGTCAATCTCTTCCCTCAATGTTTTTATCTCATCAGTAAGGTGCTTGTGCCTCTTTGTCTCGGATGTTTCCCTTCCGTCAAACCCGCAGTCAATCCTTGCAATCGCATTGGTTCTGGAAGGATTGTTGTCACTTACCCAGTATGTTGGGTATTCAACCCACAAAGCAATATTTTTGTGGGATAATGCTCCTGGCTTCTGCAGCTGGGGATACTGCTTCATAAGATGTTCTCCTGGCATCACCAGATATTTTTTCATCTCTATCCCTTTCTTGTTTTTGTATGGCGGCTCTTCATCAAGCACAGTTCCCCAATTATCATCTCCAAACAGTATTCCCTTAAGTTTTACTACTCCAAACGGTTCTGTTCTAGGCATCTGTTTAAATTATAACTCCGTGCCAAGAATACCCACTGCTTTAGCTGTGGGATGAATTGGCACAATACCACTGGACATCCCTGCATAAGCTTTATAAAGGATGCCGTCTAACCAATTAACATGAGCTTGTTGGCGTATAAATTCAGGGTTTATCCGAGCAGGAAACAAAAAATCAGATTGTTCAGTTCTTTTATCACTTGCAAGCAGATTTATAACGAGATTCTTTCTCTCAACAAAGATGCTTACAAGTTTGGCAATGTAACCCTTAATAAATTTGATTTCAATAAGTATCTTGCTGGTAAGTTTGAGCAAGTTCATTCTCAAACCAAGCAGAATGTTTCTGACAGGGTGCATAAAGCCTTTGCTAATTTTTTTCGCAGAGTTAAAGATAAATCCTGCAAAGAAAAAGGTTTTCCCAGATACAAAAGCAGAGTTAATAGCATAACTTATCCTCAAAGCGGATTTAAGTTTATCAGCAGCAAACACATTAAAGTCAGCAAGATTGGCAATTTGCCAATCATACTCCACAGAGTTCCAAAAGGCAATATTAAAACTCTTACCGTCAAGCAAACCAAAAGCGGAAAATGGTTTGCCACTTTTTGCTGTGAGGTGCCGGAAACTAAAATCGTCCATGCTAGTCCCAACTCCAAAGTCGGCATTGATGTCGGCTTGGAGAATTTTGCCACACTCTCCAACGGAGAGTTTGTTGCTAATCCTCACTATCTTGTCAAGAACGAAAATAGATTGAAACTCCTGCATCGTAGAGTAAGCAGGAAAGTCAAAGGCTCTGCTAACAGGAGAAAATCTCGTTTCAGATTGAGCAGGCTCTATGAAAAAGTTGCTAACCAGCGAATAGATTTTGCCTTCAAATTGGCTAACATAATATCCAAAGCCCATTCTTTTATTGCTGTTGAGGATTTGAATATCAAAAACATGGTGAGGAATCACCATCTTGCTAAACACATATCTGATGCTTCTTGGAGTGCTTTCATCAAGTGCTTGGAATCCAAAGCTGTAACAAGCGGTTCTAAGTTGGTGAAAGTCAATCCGAGAGATACGAGCAAGACCTGTAGCAAGTGCGGAAACATTCAGAACATGCCTCTCGCTATGCGAGAGTTTGTTTGTGCTTCTTGTGGTTTTGCTTGCCATCGTGATTTGAATAGTGCTTATAACATTTTAGTAAGGGCGGACTGCCCTGAACTTAACGCCTTTGGACATGATGTAAGACCTTCCTTGCGGAAGGCTGTTGTGGATGAATTAGGAACTACATTCGGCACAACAAGCTCATAACTGTTTAAGCCGTTGGAAGCCCCATGCTTTAGCGTGGGGAGGATGTCACTGGTTAAGGCGTTAAGCTTGTAACCAAACAAGCATCAACCGAAGTTTTAGTTTTCACGCCCCATATTAAGCCTTTTGCATTGCTTATGCTTTTTCATAATAATCTGACTGGTATGAGCTTAGGACAGATGCTTTCCTTTTCTTCCTGTCATTATAATACCAATATGCAACAGCAGCTCCGCCTATCATAAGGAGCGTCTGATTGAATTTACTGTCATTATCATTCCTTACCGATGATATTGCAAAGGCAGTCTGGTTGCTGCACTGCACCTGAGTTATCATTGAATTCATCTGGCTTTCAATGCTTGCCTTCTGCCGCTCCACCTCGCCTTTCTCTGACCTGACGCTGCTTAAGGAAGATTCGCAGTCATCGGATTTCTGCTTGAATGCACCCCTCTCCTCCTTTGTTGTTGACAGCTCGCCGGAACAGGTATTGGATTTTTCAATATAACCAAAGCATGTGTTTGTGGTTGCGGCTATTGAGTTGCAGCTTGAAGTTAAATTAAATATCAATCCATTAACATCTATGTTTGCTGCGATTGTTTTATCCTTTGATACGCTCACCACCACATCATACTGCACTTCATCAACATCGCCTTCTGTGCCATTGATGCGCCTGAAGAATATCTCTAGGTTCATGTCATAAATATCATTTCTTGCATCGGAAGGTATGGAGAAGGATAATGTTTTTGACCTGGTGTCATCCTTTGTTATATCATAAAAGTCCTGCTCTTTTGTTATGTCATCTCCCCTGTTTATATTCTCAATAGTTCCTTTCAGCTTTGCCTGAATTGTCTCATTGCCTGTGTTTTCCAAAGACACAACCAAGTCTATTATGTCACCCTGCCTGACATCAAAATCCCCGCCATCCTCATCTACATCAGAGGCCCTTTCATTGCCGACAAATCCACGGATTTCATCCACTTTTAGATTGGCAAATACTGATGGGATTGCCAAGAGGAGCAGAATGGCCAGGATTAATTTTTTCATACTTTTTCCTCCTTATTTCCATAATCATATGCGCTTTTCTTTTCATCTCTGCTTAACGAGTTCCACCAGGCATCATGCACCATCTCATCTTCGTCAAATTTTATATATCCATATGCCAATGTTCCTGCCACGACAAGGGTTATCATTCCAATCCATATATCCCCTGAATATACTGTTCCTGTAGCAAACAATGCAACTATCACTATAGAAGTCCAATTTGACTTTATATATCCTTTTTTCATTTTGTTTTGCCTCCTAGTTTTTTTAACACATTGTTTATTATTTTATCTGCCCATTTTTCTAACTCCATATTACTAAATGTTGGATTAGTATCATTCGGGTATTTGGTAAAAAATATTTTGTTGTTCTTTATTGATTCATGTTGTGCTATTGTAAGTGGGATTTGAATTGTGTTATGGGTTAATGTGGTATACCACTTTTCATTATTGAAGGATTTATAAAATAATCCAACACACCCTTTAATGAGTAAGTATGCTAAATATATTACCCAAGACAATACCCCCACTAACAGTATAATCTCAACTGGAGGTGCTGATGCTGATACAATCTCTTTAATATGAAAATTAACAATAAACTCTCTGTAACTTTTAATTATAATAGTAGCAATCACTACAAACACTATGAATGTAATAGCCTCTTTAACTCTCTGATAACTCACCTTAAAATATTTATTTTCCATCTTGCCTGCCTCCTGTTTTACTTACTGAATAACCTCTTCTGATATCAATCTTATAAGTTTCCTCAAAACTCTCTAACAGTATTTGCATCACATAAGCCCTGAACAAAATTTCCTTGCTCGAGTTTTGAATTATGTCTATAACCTTATCACACACCTCTTGTGCTTTTGTTTTGTCTTCCGAACTTGCAACAAATATTGCAGGTTTCACATCAACCTATCCTTCAATATTAATTTCAATATTTTTAACTCATCAATTTTGCAGTCTTTACAGGGTTCGTTGTGCAAAGACTGATGGGTGATTCTGTTATCAATTATTTGGGATACTATGTTCCTGAACATTAAGTTCTCCACGCTTCATCACCTTAGTTATCTCTTTCAGCAGCAGCTTCTTTTTTTTGATGTCTTTCTTGATTTGCTTGGTTTCCTCTTTCATCTGCTTTAGCTTGCTCGCTTTCTCTTCAATCTGCTTCTGCAGTATCTCTATCGGGTTTTCCATTTTATCCTCCTTGAAATTTTATTTTTTATTACATTCATCACAAACTTCTTTTTCTTTGCCGAATACTGCTTTGCCACATTTAGTGCATTTATTTCCAAAATTATCCAATGCAGCCATTTTTTGGTAGTCCTTATAAGGGGAATATTTGTAGCCTTTCTTTTTAATTTTCAACTTTTTACTCCAAAATGTCTTGTTTTAATATTTTTAATTATGTTTAGCTTTATTGAATTCAAATCCACTTGCCATTTTCCTAACAAAAATTTCTTTTTTAATATAGGTTTATGCAAATAATAATCTAATAATATTTTAATATCATCAAATACTTCTTTCTTTGCCAAAAACTTTAACTTATCAATAGCATCTACATATTCTTCAGCAGAAATTTTTGTATCTAATCTCCAAGCACATACTACCAAATTTTGATTTTCAAGTTCTGTAATATTTTTTAACTTACCCATTGTTACCCCGGCACCTTGTGGAAGTTTATTGGAGGAAGTATCCTTCCCTTGAACCATTTCCTGTCTGTAACTCTTCTTTTGCCCCACCTGTCATAGGTTATGAAAGGCTCCTTGCTGAACACCATCATTTCCTGCTCCTTGAGGGTTTCAATCTTATTATAGGTTTCCTTGTCGAGATTGTAAGTGTCCCCAACCCTTTTCCTGTCCTTGGGGTCCTTCATATAAACACAGCAGATATGTGTTGCATTCTTGTACATCTCTGGATTCAGCTTTTCAAGAGACTGAGTGTTTCCGATAAACCCTATGTTGTTAAACCTTCCCTGCCTATAAAGCTCCTCAAACGCTAGGAATGCATTATCTTTTTTCTTGCCTAGTTCGTATATCTCATTCAGCTCGTCTGCAATAATCCACACCCTATGTTTCCTCTCTTCAGGAACATTGCTTTGATGCGCTACAATCTTCTGCATAAGGTCAGCAAGGTAATTTCTTATCCATCTCTGGCGGCGCGCGGCTGACATGTTCAAAACAGGAATCAACCCTGCTTCATAGCATATGATAAATGGGTGGTCTTCCATTTCCACGCCATCCTTCAGCTTGAGCTTTAATAAATGGGTGGATTTTTTGTCATCAATGTGCATGTTGGAAGTAAATTTTTCCTTGAATATATATTCAAATGTGTTTGCCCACTTGTATATCATGGCCTGCATCCCCTTATCCTTGTGGGCATTGGGAATTTTATCAAACATTATATCACTTATCTCCTTAGAGGAAGTAACATCTTTTATCTCCTCTATAAAATCCATGAGGTACCTTATAGTATCCCCTACATCCATATCCTTTATTCCAAATGTATAAAATTTGTATTTCTTCAGGAATTCCAGAAAATCCAAGGTTAATAACAAGCTGATATCCTTATTCTTCATATCTATCTTATTCTTGCATGCAAGATATAACTGTATTGCGGGGATTGGCTTTGGTTCATTGTTAATCAATTCATTTATCTTGTTAAACCTGTCAAACGCCTGCGGCATGCTTATATCATTAAACTGATTTAATGGGTCAATGAGCCACCCCACCCTGTCTTCCCACACATAGAAAATTCTTCCGGCAACCGAGTTGCAATAAAGTGATTTTCCCATTCCCGGCTCACCAACAATAATCATTCTTTGGCATGTCTGGCTTTTCCTTATGCACACTATGTATTTTTCATCGGACAACAGTATTGGAAGCTCCTTGATTTCAGCATATTCTGCTTCTTCGCTGTTTTCCCCATACTGCCACTTTTTCAAGGATGCCCTAATCCCCTCCTTGCTAAGCGCAAAATTCCTTCTTGCCTGGGTATCACTTTCTTTTGGGCTGTCTGCATCATAAACTATCCATGGACCCACTCCAGAGTTTATAGGTGTTTTTGGCGATGACAACGCATCTTCCCCGATTAGGCGGATTCTTCTGTTTGAAGGGTCATGCTGAACTTTGAGCTTCCTATCAAAAATTCTTTCGTTGATTCCTACATTATCTCTTTCCTTCCTCTTTAGCTTGTAGTAGCATTGCTGCCTTTCCCTCCAGATAAAGTTAGTTCCGGTCGCTACTGTATACCCCAATTTTTGAAGCTCAGAATAAGACATAAATGTGTATTCTACATTCTTCTCTGTTCCCATCTCCTCGCCTATCTTTATTCTGCTATTCAGCCTAGAAATATCATATTTGGGCTGGCCTTCATATTTAAATATCCTTTTTCCATTATTATATATCTCATTGCCTAGGTAATCCAGCCATTGCAAAGCGAAGTCAGACTCGTGCATTTTGGAAACAAGGTAATATTAATGATACAACATAGCTTATTTATATACTTTTAGGTTTGTTTACATTAGGTATTACCTATCTAAATATTTTTTATCCTCACAGTAGTTCCGAAAGTAAAATCAATATTCTATTTTTGATTCTCCACTTACCTCTTTCCTTAGTTCCTCATAAAGTTCAGGATGTTTTTTTCTTAATAAAGTTGCAATCTTTCCTTTTGTGTTCACAAGCTTGGAGTGATTTTTTTCTCTTTTATTGTATATATTCATTAACCGCTTAGCATCCACCTTCTTCGCATTAATCCCATGGGCAGCCAATCCCAGCTTGTATCTCCTGAGCCTGACTGCCACAACGGAAACTTTTTTGATTGATGCTATCTCACTGTCACTAAACTTATTGTTATACATCCTTATAAGTTCAAGGTCAGATATTTTTTCTGCAGTCATAAAACCGGTATTAAGTCAATGTTTTTAGGCTTGATGATAATTAACACTCACATCTATATTCAATTTACTCAATTGTTGGGATTCACTAATTCTGACACATTTCATATTCCAAAAACCAATTTTCTTAAATTGTTTTAATGTTTTGTTTTATAATGTAATGAAAATATCCCAAACTATACACTAATGGCAATAAAACAAAATATTCTGATAATACTCTTGTTCTTAGTATTCCATACGAATTTGGAAATAATAAATTGATAATATAAGCAAAAAATTCTTTTATAAAACTATTCCAACTCCAAGATAAAAAACCGATAACAAAAACAGCTATTATTAAATCAATGTTTTTGAGTTTTAGTTTATTCACTATCCAATCTCCTACAAAATCTGGATATTTTAATATTTTTTTAATATTCATTTTTATTTATCCTCTTTCTGGATTATTATAAAGCACATATCACAGGTATCTTGCTGTTTGATGTACTCTCTTTCAGTTTTGAGCCTTCTGCCGCATTTCTTGCACCAGCATTTAAGCATTGGTTATCACCACTTTATCATCTTCTTCTTCCTGCAAGCCCTCCTTGTTTGGTTTACTTATCTCACAATCAGCACACATAAAATTTTCCATCTTTTGTTGATTTAAACTTCCTTGCATACTGCTATGATTTCCCCATTTGTTAAATTTGTTTTTACAACATTTTTCTAATTCAGCGATTTGTTTAGCAACTTCAGGATAAAATGTTTTAATTAATTCAGCTTCGCCAGTTTGAGCATAAGCACCACAAAGGCAATCTCCGCTTAAATGAAGTGCTTTGTAACAAGGACTAACTTCAAGATTATTATCATTAAGGTAAGCCCAAACTTCTTCTGTTTTCCAATCAAATAAGGGAGATACAAAAAACATCTTTTTACAAGATTTGTCTTGTGTAGTTCTGCCAGTTTGGGTTTTCATCCTTCTTTTGCTTTCTTTTTTTCTTATTCCCGAAATAAGAGCAACGTCATTATCTTGTGTTTTTAACCATTCATAGATTGGTTTCCACTTCAAATTAATAAAAGCAAATCTATGTTGTGAAGGATGTGGAAATCCATATTTCATAACCCATTGAGCATAGCTTGTTTTAGGTTTTAATATTATCAAAGGAAGTTGGAATTGCTGTGCTATCTTTTTAACGTGGTCGTGTGTTTCTTTAATTGCAATGGTTGTATCTACCATAATTATTCCTTCCAATTTCACAAATTTCATAGCAACATGGCAAGCAGTTATGCTATCTTTTCCTCCTGAAACAAGAGCATAAAATTTAGTTTTTCCTTTAAATTGTGCTTCATCA
>Ga0209210_1001971_pt1 | contig 15896 bp, 23 predicted proteins | sample RifGroA1_FD_183991 | JGI IMG/M metagenome (GOLD analysis project Ga0209210, IMG submission 183991) | Contaminated groundwater microbial communities from Rifle, Colorado, USA - Rifle Groundwater A1 (SPAdes) (version 2) | ecosystem: Environmental > Aquatic > Deep subsurface > Groundwater >...
ACGTTGCTCCCATGATCTGTGCTATTGATACTAAATAACTTTCTTGTGTTTGATAATTAGTTAAATCATCTCCTTGCCATATTTTATTTATATTTGATTTCATTATGCATATCCATATAGCTGAACTTGTGGAATTCAAAATAGCAATTCCGAAAAATCTAATTTGAATATTATTCATTCCATATATTGATACAAACAAGAATCCTAAAACATCTAAAATAATTATTAATAAGAAGAATTTTTGCAATAATTCTCTATTCTTTTGCTTCTTTAATATGTAATTTATAAGAAATATTGTGATAATTCCTACCCAATTTACTATAGAATATATGTAAGTGGACACTTTTTGCATGAAATAAATGTTTATTGTAGGAGTTGTTAGTGCGAATAGTAGACAATTTGTGAATATTCCAGTGTATAGATATAGTTTTATATTATTTGTGTTTTTAAATTTTGTTGTTATATTTTATTTCACCTCCTTTATATTAATATATTTTACTTATTGAATTTTCAGGCAAGGGGGTAGGTTTGTGAGTATTGTTTGATGAAAATGTAAACTGTACCCGCCCCTTGCCTATGTGATAATTATAGCATGGATTGATTTTTGTGTCAAGGATTAATTTTATTTTTGTGTTTAGGTAATCTCAGGTATTTGTTCTCTATTTAAATCTTCTATCTCTTGTAGTGCTTTTTGTTCTTCAATTGTTAGATTACTTATATCCCAATAATCATTTTCTTCCTCATCGCCAAATAAATCTTCAAATATATCAGGTTCTTCATTGTCTTCATTATATATTTTTGGCAGAGGCAATGGTTTTTGTTTCTTATTCTGAAGTCCTATTCCTTTAGTTTCCACCTTATTATCTTCACTTTCTTCTTTTACAACCAATTTATATTCTAATTCCTTTTTCTTCTTTATTAATTCCTCCAATTCTTCTAATGTTAAATTATCTATATTGTTTATCTTTTGTTGAACACTCCTTCTTTCATTAGATTGAGTTTTATCAGTGTATATTAATCCCTTACCACTAATTTCTGTTTCCAACTGTCTATTAAAGTTTACTTCATCATCCCAATGGCCTATGTATGTAGTACAATAATGTTTATCCTCAGTTAAATAACTATTGTTATATCTAATCAAATGCAAATCATCTTGTAATATCTTATTATATCTCTGAATGGTTCTTGAATCATTAACTAACTTCTTTAATTTTCCTTGAGTTAAATACCCAAAATTGCTCTCATTACTAGATACTCTCCTACAAGCAATAAAATATCTAATAATATTAAACTTATTTAGATTTTTAGACGCTAATTCTTCAAATATGTAATTAATTTCTTCATCAAATATTTTGAAATAACCATTCTCTGGAGGAGGTATTAACTCAACATAAAATGTAGAATCCTTATCTTTAATTATAGAATTAATAGATAGTTTATTACCCTTATTATCATGATCTTTACAATATAGATTATACAATTTGATTATATAACCTTTATTCATTAACTCTATAATAGTATCTTTAATGGTTGAAATTAACTTTCTATTGTTTGATACATTAATTCTCATGAGATCACATATTATTTGAATAGAGCATAATCCAAGGTTTTTATATTGTTGGTAATTTCTATACAATAATATTAATACGGTCATCTCTTCATTAGAGATACTTAGATTATCATAAAAATCATTAGGTAATTTAACATAATATTCATCTGGTGTAATACTACTCATAATTTAATCAATCTCCTCAATCATACTTATTATTTTATTTTATACTATTGTAAAATTCAGTCAATGCATTAAACAATTCTTTTGTTTTTGTGAATTTGTAGGTTCTTATTTGACTATCTCTTTTTATGAATACAGGTTTAATTCCTTTAGTAGATAAGTAATCTACCTCTACACTCCATTGAGTTGCATATTCTTTATCAAATTTCATTTCAAAATCAACCACCTTTTCATTAATGCTATGTAATGTGTATACAATTTTGCGTTCAAATTCTAGAATGTACCCCCTATTTTGAGTACAAATTCTAAAGTTATACTCACACACATTTGCGTTCAAATTCATAATATTTTAGAAAGTAAACGCTTTTCTGTGTGAGCACTATCTGCGTTTGTACGCAAAACTGTGTGAGCACATTTAGAATGTAAACGCTTTTTAGTAGCTACATCACATAGAATATAGAGTTATATAAGTATAAAGAGTAAAAGAAGAATATAGAGTAAAAGATTATATAGAGTTCTATAGATTTGCTAACGCAAAATCAATTTGTTTTCTCTAATTATTATCATTTTATTTTATTACTCTTTAATTCTAATATATTAATAATTAATTGTCTTCCTTTCTCTGTTATTAATATCACATAATTTATACTACCATCTTTATACTTCTTTCTTGTTCCATTCTCGAAATATCCTTGATTTATGTATTCATCTTTAACATAATATGCACGATTACTTGATTTTGTAAATATACCTTTTAAAAATAACTCTTCATATATTTTATCTTGTGGGAATTTCATTTTGTATCCATCTAGTTTGAGTTTAGAATATGTATCTAAACAATTCAATATTCTATTATTTAATTTTAATCTTAACTTTTCAGTTTTATGATTAGGTGGATTCAAACCATTATTTTGTATTAATCTCATCAAATATTTTGCATCAGCTATTTTACTTATGATTACTTTTTTACCACTAAGGACTTTATCTACAGTGTTTTCAATATTATATCCATTGGTAATAGAATTATATTGATTTATGTATTTTCCTTCTACGTATATCAATTGCATAGTAGTTTTATATGGACTATCTAAACCTTGTATTTCTTCTAATATTTCAAATCTAAAATTATCTTTTCCGTATGTATTCCATGCGGTTTGTAATTTATAGTTGCAATGAGAATTTTTGTTTAGTTCATCTATATGTTCTTCCCAACGTCTTTCTATGTTATTACTTTCACCAATATAATGTAGGTTGTTTGTTTTGTTTATAATTCCATATATTCCTTTTGTCATTTAATCTTACTCCTCTATCAATTATTATTATATTTTATATTGTATATTGTTAGTAATTTTATTTCTTACTTATGTAAAACCAGTAGCAATAATATTAATTTGTATATGTAATAGAAAATGCAATAGAATGATTTGTATTGTCAACATAATTCTCCTCCTTTCTGAATTTATTTCATAGTTATCCCTACATATATTGTACCACTTGATATTCTATGTGTCAAGCATTTTATTTATATATTTATAATACTAATCTTTCTGTTTTCTATTTCCATATAATTTTCTAGCTAAGAATTTACTAAGTGGAATTGTTGTGAACATAATTATTGCAAAGATTATTATTAGTATATAACCTGTAGTGTGGTGTATTTCATTATTCATTTGGTTACTCCTTTCTTATTAATAATTTTGTACAGATTTGTACCTGTGAATATTGTAACACATGTAGGATATAATTGCAAATAATTATTTTAGTATTTATATAATTTTAATATATAGAGAAATTTACCAAAGGAATTATTTATTAAATCCTTGAAAGCATTGTTAGAGTAATGTTACAGAGATTTGTACGGATAAAGTGTATTATTAGTATAGCACTTTGTCCGAGTGATTTGTTGTAATGGTTGTTAGAGTAAGGGTGTAGGGATGTAGGGATTATTTGATTTGTGTTGTTTGGTAAATTTTTATTGATGATTTGGATTTAATATTTCAGATTATGAAAATATTTTCATCAAATTTTAGGTTGTCATATGTGATGATAAATTGATTCGGATTACAATGTAAAATATACCCCCTCTATAGGAAGATATATTGTTAGAGTATGTTATAATTGGTTAGGATCAAGGGTTTAGAGGTTATTAATTGGATTAGATATTTTGATTTTTTATGGATGCATAATTATGAATTTTGTTTAGATAATTTTGTTCGATAGGATTTATGATAATTTGTTTTTGGTTTTAAAATTGGATAGAAATTTATAGATCATAAGATGAATTAATATAGAGTTAAATGTGTTAGAGAAACTGTATGAGAGTAGGATTTGTGGGTGTTTTGTATGGATTGATTGTTGGATGTTTAGTGGGAATTTTATATTATTTTTGTGAGATTTTATGAAATTAATTTGTAAAATTATTTGACTTTTGATAAGTTTTGTGAATTTAAATATGGATTTGTATGAGTGGAAATTGTTGTGTTGATTATGTTTTTGCGATGTGATAACGAAGGGAAAATTGGGATTTATATTGGATGGGAATTTAAGAGGATGAAAATATTTTAAATAATTTTTATATTTACTATTGACAAATTTATTAAAGTGTGATCGGGTATCGAAGTAAAATTGGTCTAAGCCTTCATGTACTCTGCACATAATGTCGAACCATGTCGAAACATAATTTGTAATCATACCCGCCCTAATGCTAATGTTGGCATGGTTTTTGAAAGTGAACACTAGCACAGGTTTTTGTTATAGTTTTTGCTTATGACAAACTAAAAATAGTATGGGCCGATTACCTGCCGAACGCTGAAAGGCGCATTATACAAGGGTTTTTACAATTATCTGAATGTGACACAATGGGAATGTGTAACATTGGAGGATTATTGAGGGTAGAATTGTATGGGCCGGATGATTTGGAGAACTTAGAAGGGCGTTTTTGTGGCTGAAATTGAAAGGGAATGGATAATGGATAGAAGATAGATAATGTCCTGGCATTGCATTGGCTGCACTCGGTAATGATTTGTCGAATTGATTTGATTGGATGAAAATGGAATGTAAGCAGAGAGAATGAGCAAGTTATTGGGCCTCATTACTATTGTGCGCTATAACGCTCAAATTGTCGGATCTTATAACATAGGCGAAATCAGTGAACACTTTACTAATTCAAATTATTAATACATTATCATATTACTATATTAATAATTCATCATATGAATACGTTAACGCTTTAACCAACTAAAGGATTCATAAATCATACACAATTCAAATTTATTATAATTACATATTATTATATTATAAATATATCATATACTATAAGTAGCAACCAATTATATTATTATATTATTACTATATGCTAAATGTCTAAAATAGTTATTAGTATCACATTACATGATCATAATGATCACATATCATAAACCTATAATACCATCACAAAAACTAATACAAACCATTTCACTTCACTACACTATAATCTATACTAAACTACTCAACATTAATACATACTATATCACTTTGTATTTATATCTTATCATTTCACTATACATTAAATCATACTAAAATACTATGCTATAAATCCATACTATTCTACTATACTATAATAAATTAGTACACAACATAAAAATATAACCTGTTCTATATCACCATACCCTCAAGGGGGTATAAATCCATCTCAAATCTACCATACCCACGTAGGGTATAATATTCCACATATCGTAATAACTTTAAAATAAAATTATACACACTAACATATAGCTCAATACACCAAACGTCTTAAAAGGCCCTTTATGTCGCTCTCAATCAATATATTTATATTTGCATTTATAAACCCAACTCATGATATAGGAGAAACTAAATTTATCTATGTAAAAGACTTAAAAACTAGTCCTAATTGGTGTCCTAGAAGAATTAAATTATAAATATTAAAATCTGAGAACTCTAAAAGGGTTCTCTTTTCTTTTTGCCTACAATTTATCCACCATCCAATTCTAAACGCTCACACGGGCTTATATAACTTCTCACAGCATCTTATAACTATTTATATTCCTGCTATCATTGTTCCATTTTTCAAACTCACAACAAATTATAATTTAAATAATTACTTGACAACTATATAATATTTATGATATTCTGATTAGGAGCGCAATAATACAAATATAATAATTATAGAAAGGAGTAAATTATTTATCATTTATATTGTACTATTAAAATTAAATAAATAAAGGAGAGATTGGCAATGAGTAAAAATAAAATACCTGAAAGATTACAACAAACTTATTCGAATATGAAGGGTAGATGCTATAATCCTAAAACTAATGGATACAAATATTATGGTGGTAAGGGAATTACAGTTTGTGCGGAATGGTTAAAAGATAGTAAAAAATTCTATGCATGGGCTTTAAATAACGGTTATGAAGAAAATTTAACTATTGATAGGATTGAAAACGATGGAAACTATGAGCCTAGTAATTGCAGGTGGGCAACGCATAAAGAGCAACAAAATCATAGAACAAATACTATTTTTATTGAATACGATAACGAAATAAAACCACTAACACAATGGAGCAAAGAAACTGGAATATCTCAAAGTGCTATAAAAAATAGACTAGATAAAGGAAAAGATATTTTAGATGATTATTGTCATATAAATATAGACATAAATGGAGAAATAAACACTCTAAAAGAATTATCTGAAAAAAGCGGAATACCATACGACACTATAATGAATAGGTATTACTTAGGATGGGATTCTAAAGATTTAATTAAACCAATTAACGAAGATATTAATAGAGAAACAAAACATATTGAAATTAATGGAGAAATACATACAACTACAGAATGGGCTGAAATATCAGGATTGACAAGAGAAATTATTTTAATGAGAATATCATACGGATGGAAAAATGAAGATTTATTAAAACCTAGAATTAAAAATAGAAAGAAAATATACATAGAAATAGATGAAATATCCCATACAAAAGATGAGTGGTGTAAAATTGCAGGAATAAGTATTAACGAGTTTTATCGAAGAATTCGAAAAGGATATACGGGAAAGAAATTGATTGCACCAAATAAAAGAAAAACACTAAAATAAATTTTTTATTGACAATTCAATAACCAATCACTATAATTATATTTAGCAAATCAAATACATAAATAAAAGGAGTTGCTAAAAATGAACAAATTCAAATTTTTCTCAACCTGCGAAACTATCCAAGAACTAAAAACTACCTTCCGCGAACTCGTTAAACTTCATCATCCAGACAAACCCACTGGAAACCTAGAAACAATGAAAGCATTAAACATTGAATATGAACTAGCTTTTGAATACATCAAATCAAATCCAATAAACGATCAAGAAAAGAAATCCTCATACTACGCTAACGTCAATGACGGCTTCCGCGAAACACTAGAAAAAATCATCTTTATTCCTGAAATTTTTATAGAAATATGCGGTAGCTGGATTTGGGTCAATGGTGAAACTAAACCTGTCAAACATCTACTAAAAGAAGCTGGCCTATGGTACGCAGGAAATAAAAAAGCATGGTATTTTAAACCTGCTGATTATAAGGCCAAAAAACATAAGGCATTTAGCATGGAAGATATTCGTGGCAAATACGGCTCGGAAACAGTCGAGAAGAAAGAGAGAATCCAATGGCAGCAAAATAAAAAATGAAATAAATAAATTCCCAAAGAGGCTCAAAGAGCTTCTTTCTTTTTGTGCTACCTGGTAAACATTTTTGTATTAATTATAAATAATTAACCAATTAATTAAAACACAAAATAATTATTTAAAACCTATTTACATCCTCTGTAATAAGCGTATAATAAGAGTATAAAGTTTTTAAAATTGAAAGGGGAAATACATAATGGCAGTTATTAAAAATGTTAAAATTGGAGATATGTTAAAAGTTCCTACAATCTTAGTATTCCCAGGTAGAACTGGAAAATTTAATAGACACAATTATTCCGTGGGCAGAGTAATTAATGTCTTTAAACATTCAAAAACTGGCGAAACAGTTGTGGAGGTTGAATATTTTGAGTCATTACACTATAAAGAAGACTTTCCTCTACAAGTAAAAAAATTCTTCCTCGCAAACTGTATGAAATATAAATTAGAACCATGTACCTCACAAAATGTAGAATTATGCATAGAAAAAATTGGTTATAAGCGCATAAACGGTAATGCATACGATGTTTATCAGCAGACTTTAATTGAAGCATTTAACTTAAAGGCATGATTAGGAAGTGAAAACTTCCTATCTCTTTTCTCGAATGAGGCTGTAATAAGTCTCATTTTCTAAATCCTAAACCTCATACAAAACATAAATATAAAATACACCATTGACATCACTTAAAATACTATGCTAAATGAATCAATTACATAAACCAAAAATAAATAAAAAGGAAGTGCTTCCCTCATGGCAAGAAATCTTAAACCTGCTAATCTCAAAAAATTATCTCAAATCATCACTTCTAACGGATTCAAAATTGACCTAGCAAATTACATGTATAATCCATCATATGACCATGAATACCCAAACCTAATCCAATGCACCCACGAAACATCAACAGAAAGATTCTACACCAATGTAAAATACTTTAAACGCTACAATGGCACTGGTTATTATTCCATGGAAACCTATTCCCACAAAATTGATGATTCAAATTCATGGAGCATAGCAAATAGTCTAAAAGAAGTTGAACTTGAAGAGTCTAACAGATTTAGCATGAAACATCTAATAGAACTAGCTGAAGCAATCAAACTAGAAAACATTCCGGCAATTGCTGAAGCAGCACGATAAACCTAAACCACAAAATAAAATAAATCAATCTAGAGGCTCTAACGAGTCTCTTTTCTATTCACCTATAATTTCCTTACCTAATACCTCAAACCTTCTTACAATCAATCCTAGTGCATATCATTATACATTCAGTTACAATCTCTAATCCCATATTCCCGATCACACCAAAAACAAACCTAAAATAAATATTGACATATCACAAAATGAGCGTATAATAATAGTTAGTTACACAACTTAATAAAGGAGTTGACGCAAATGACTTATACTGAGAAGTCCGAAAAATGGGCTAAAAAGTTAGGTTATGAATCTTTCAACGCACTATGGATGGCATCAGAAGAGGTTAGAGACTCGGACAATAATCTTTCTTATGTTACTCCATTCCAAGGTAAGTTTATTACATATGATTACAATTTACGCAAAAAGGACATTAAAACTTTTGATACACTAAAAGAAGCTTATCAAAGTTTATTCTAAACTAGAGTAAAAACTCTAGTTTTTCTTTTAAATAAAAAGGAGGAATTATGTTAAAATGGAAAATCTAACCTCCGAGCAGTACGCAGTAAACAACTTTAAACAAAAATTATGGGATCAATTAGAACCGAATTTTTTGGAATTTATACATGAAACGGTAAACAAGCAGGATATGAAAACAGATAATGAAAAAATTATGTTTTACAGATTGCAACAGATTTTCGAGACATTGCAGGAAAATGGAATAGACAAATTTTAGAGCGGAAACGCTCTTTTTCTTTGTCTTGCTATAAAGTTTTACTCTAAACATATTCCAGTGCCTTAAAAGTACCATTATGGGCCTTAAAATCAAATATAATTACTATTTGGCGTTTGTATTTGTTCTATGGTATTATATCAATATGGATTAATAAATAAAATATTGGAGGTTGAAGGAAATGAAAGCATTTGACTTTGTAAAAATACAAAATGTTGGCGTTGGTAAAATTCAAAGTATATATGATGGCAAAGGAGCGAGTATCGATATTTGTTATACAAATTATTATAGGGATCTATCAGAAGATACAGACATCGAACCAGCCACGGAAAAGGAATACATAGAATTTATTAAATTTATGGTTAAAGAGTTAACCGCTAAGTCTAAAAATAAAAGGAGTGAAGCAGCAGATTATAATCGGGAAACAAATGGAGAGGCCACCAGAAGGAAAGGGAAAGTCAGTGTAATTAATGGGAATTATGCTTTTGGATTAGCTGAAAATTTATTATCACAGCATCATAGGGGATTATTGTCAGACGCTAAAAAAGCAAAGGAGTTAAAAGACAAACTGAAAAAGGAAATAGACTGGTATAATCACATACAAAAACTTTTAAAAGAGGCTGAAAAGGAAAGAAAGAATAAGGAGAAGAACGCAGGGTAAAACCTGCCTTTTCTTTGTCTAATTTTAACCTTCTCTTTCCCCGATCAACTCATTTTTCCTTTTTAATCCTTCCCAAACTAAAAACACTGCCACAAAAACGGCCCTTGTTGCCCTCAGATTGCGTTACCCTATATAATCTTATCTAACAACAATTTAAACGTCTCAGAATCAAAATACAGCTATTATTTACTTACTTATGCCAATATAATTAAATTGTTTATAAAAACAAACAATAAAATAGGACTACAAAATCACAAAATAATACTAATAGTACAGCAAAAAGATACCTATAGTGTATTTACAATATATAAATAATAGTTTAAAATAAAGACAGTTAAACAATACACCACAGAGCAGACACAAACTTCTTACCTCAATTATCAGTCAGTTATCTATAACTAAAATGTAAAATAATTATTCGGAGGTGGCTTACTACATAAAAGGTCTTGCATAAAACCGAGCAGCTAATCACAAACCACGATAACCAGAGAACTTTAATTCTAGGTTATATGTGTAAGTGGACAGAATGTTCTTTGAAAACTGAATAAAGCGAACTAGCACCATAAACCTTTAAAACTACTTTTTGGATTGACGCATTCCGCGCTCATAAAAGCAAGTTAGAGGAGTGGAAAAGGATAGTAAAAGCGCAAGGAACGCATTCAGCTAGTTAAATTATCCCTTACAAAAACTTGCTTAAATTCTTGTCTTAATTTCTGCTCTCTTAAATGCAAAAATAAAATTAAGAAAGTGGGAAATAAAATGTCACAAACTCAAAAAGATTCATTTCTCAAACTTGCGAAAGGTAGCTGGCAGCGTTCAATTCTCAGAGATTTATTATCTTGTTCAGCCATAACAAATCCTATCAAATCTTTAAAAGGTAATGCCAAAAGTTATTCAGGACGTTATCAAGTATCATTTTTCGCATTATTACGCAGAATTGAAAATGCAGGATACACTATAACAATTCAACCTGGCAAACTCGGAGGCCAATGGGGAAGTACATACAGTTTATCGGTATAAAGTCAAAAATAATTATTCTGAAAATTCCATTTTAAAAAGAGAGTGGAAATTGAGACAAGAAAAGAGTAAAATGTAGGGGGATAATAATTAGACTTTTTAGTCTAGCTTAGAGCATAGCAACAAACTTAATTAAAATTTAAGGAGTTGTTGTATAATGGATTTTACTAAAAGCGAATTGAAAGATGTTGCGAAAATGATTGAAGAAAGTATTTTAAGAGAATCTATGAATTTTGATACTATTAAAGGATATCAACAAACTGAAAGTTATAAAATCAAATCTGCTTTATACGTTAAAATTTTAAGCGAATATTACGGTAGTATTGTAACAATCAATGAGAATTCAATGTTCGGCTTATTAGATATTAACTAAAACTATCCTGCTATGCTATGTTCTAAGCTAGGCTGAATTGTCTTAAAACCTCTCTTTTAAGTGATTCCAATCTAATCCTTATTCCTTTCTAAAATATTCCGAACGCAGAGAAGTCCTCTGTATTAGTAGATTTTCTTAAAAGCTTAATTCCGCGAATGATGCTGAAAGCAGCAAAAAGAAAAATGAAAATACAAGATAACGAAACAAATAGGAATATTTTAGAAAGGATAGGGGTAAGATAAAAATTCTCTAGGGATATGCTCCTGTTAGTGCCTACTCAAAGGAGTATGATAAAATTATGATAGCTTTAATTTCTTCTGATTATATCGTTAAAAATCACTTCGAGGAAATTGTGAATAATTTTCCTCAATTAAAGGTTTTCAATACTAACGACGAAATAATCAGGAATGAAGAAAATTATAACCAATTTGATCAAATTTGTTTCTGCGATTTCGAAATAACAGCCTATACTTCTATGAAAATTTCGAAATATGCTCCAGAAAAGAAAATACAGTTTTCTGATTTGTATAGTTTGAAAAATTATCTTTGTAAGTTGAAAAACATTCTTAACTAAAAATTAAATGGTAGGCATTAACAAAAACATATCCCTTAAGCAAAAGAGAGAGTTAACCAAAAACATTCTATTAAATCCCTTCAGTTTATTCATTATTACAGTTTAATCATAACAATTGATTTAAACTTGCATAACAAAATTAAAATGCAGGTTGTTTGTTAATTAATAACAATTACATGGTTATTCGTTGTCGAAAAGTAACTTTATACTCCAAACCGTCAAACGAGAGGATATAAGGCGAAATCATTATATTTATTGATTATGTAAATGTTAGAAATGGCTTGTAACAAAATTGTTAAGGTTCTCAATTATTCTTACTATAAACTAAAGGGATTAAAAACAAAGAGAGCATACTTTTTTAATGCTTGCTTAATAAAGAGGAGATTAATAAAATGGAAAATACTTGGATTATGAACGCTAAAGAAACTAAAATTTTTAATTCCATTGCAAGAGCTTGGAAAATGAAAGTTGAAGGAGAATTTACTTTTAAAGATTTTAACATTCTGTATTCTGCATTTATGGATAAACTTACAGAAGATGAAAAAGAACGAATTAAATACAATTTAGTTCGTTGTGGAATGTAAAAATAAGTAAGCAAGCATTAAAAAAGTATGCTCTCTAGATTAATTTTCCGCAAGGTGTGAACTTTATAACAATTTATAAGTTTAGACCTTGTGCAAAAATTTAAGAATGAAAGAGGTTATGTAAAATGATTACAATTAAAAAATCTCCAAAACATTCCGGTTGTTTAGCTTGCAATAACACCGATAGCGACTTAAAAGACATTAAATTTGGGGCATCCGCCGTTATTACTCTCTGTAAAAAATGCAGAAAAGAATTAATCGAACAATTCAAAGCTGAGTAATTATACCAAATCAAAAAGACATTTTAGTTTAAGTGCTTTATAACAGTGATTATGAAGCACTTTCAACCCTAGAATTTTAATAAAGTATGAATTAATGAACAATTAGCGTATACTTTATTAAAATAAAAGGAGTGCTGAAAATGAGTTTTACATCAATGGCAAGTAAAAACGCAAGCATCGATAGAGCAATGGAGGAGGGAGCAGAACAAGAAAAGGTAAATATCGGGAAACATATTAAGGCCAACAAACTGAACATAAGGACTTGTGAGCGTACACGGGTTGAAGGAAAATGTCTGAATGTATTCTTCAGTCAACAATCAGACGCAATTGTTTATGTGATTGAAACCGCAGAAGGAAAAAGAATTCAGGTTTATTCGTGGGACATTACCTCAATTAATTAACCCTTAAAGTTTGTTTGCCTCTAGCAACAAAATCAAAATAACAGACATAAAAATTTGTTGCTAGGTTCGAGTAAATTAGAAGGAGTGGTATTAAATGTCTGAAGAAAAAGAAATCACTTACACCACGGAAAAACGAGACATTGGAACTTTAGTAGAGCATATCGAAAAGCAATACTACACAGTCGGAAAACACCTCCAAGACTTCCTCACTGCAAAAAAGGAAACTGAGGGAAAAGAAATAAAAACCCTTCGAGATTTTATGGAATCACAAAGAGCCTACGTCTGGGAGACTTGGAGAGCTTCAAACTTAATCCAAACTGTTCTTCTTAAAAATCCTATTCCTGAAATAACAGTCTACAGAGCCGATGACAAAAGCCAATTTAGAAAGACAGTCGATGGGCAACAGAGATTAACTAGTATTTATCTTTTCATTAACAATGGTTTCAAGCTTGACGTATCAAAAACTATGTTCCCTAAATTTACAATTGAAGGCGAACAATTTAACGCAAATGAAACACTCCAGGGCAAAACATTCTCTGAATTACCTGAATTATGGCAGGATATCGTAAAAGGTTATCAACTTAGAATAACAACCATGAACAATTGTAGCGAGGAAGATGCTGAAAAAGCATTCGTCCAAATGAATTCAGGGGCTAAAGGGTTAAAACCTTCAGAGATTCGCAAAGCAGCAATGGGAAGCGATACACGTAAATTCTTTAGATCAATTTTAGATAGTGATTGGATTTTACACGCATTAACACCATTGGCAACGAAAGGGAATGCTGGCGATGAGATTCTATCGCAAGTCATCACGCTAATACATAACAATGGCCCAATTGAGTTGTCTAAGGATAATATTGACAAGTCAATTTATGGCTTTAGAGAATTAGGATTACCGGAAGAAATCGAGGATGACATGATAAATGTCTCTAATTACCTTAGTCAAGCAACAGAAATTTGGATTAGCAACAAAAAGAAAGAAGATGAAAAAGAAGGGAGTAAAAGGGTTAAAAATTATTCAACCTATCGCTATACGTGGCTAAATAAGACTAATACTGTAATGCTGATGTATTCGGCTTATTCAGCAGTAAAAAATAATGTTACTGTCGAAGAATTTTCTGCATGGGCTTATAATTTCTTTCAGGCTCCAACAAAGGAGTATAAGGAAGGATTGCAAGACAAGGTTATTGACCTAAAACGTGTAGAATTGCGGTTAAATGCTATTAATTCAGAGTTGGGGAAATTAAGTTCATTTGAACAGGCTCAAAAGGTTGAACAGGATGAGGAAGAGGATCAAAGGGAGCAACCTCAACAAACTGAAAACCTTGAACCTGCTATAACAGCAACCCCAGAATCGTTCAGCGAAGAAAATCAAAAAGAACATTCTGACATATCGGATACAGACCAAGAGGATGTAAAAGCGATTTTAAATATCATCGACAACGTTGCTTAATGCTAAAATAATTGTATCTGGAGTCTAGACAATAACAATAGTTAACTTGCTATTGTCTAGCATTCGAGGTAAAGTTATTATATCAAAGGAGTGAAGACAAATGAACAATGTGTTAGAATCTATTAATGAAATCTATTCTGTGATCGAAGAAACTGAATTCGAGGTACTGACCAAAGAACAGCTCTCCAAATTAGGCAATAACAATAACACTTATTTCGGGAGAATGGAAATTGCCGACACTGATTCCTATATCATGTTTTTCATGCCTAAAAATGCTTTTAGTAAATTTGAATATTATTGCGGTATGGAATATGCTAAGGATGATCTTGAATACAAATTCGAGACACCGGATAGTGTATTAGTGGTTTATAATTCAAGTTGTGAGCGAGCTTCTAGGTTAGTATATGAAGCAACCGGAAAGCAAGTCGGAGACTATGAGGAAGAAGAAGATGAAGAATAATCCTTAGAGTTTGTTGGTCATAGGGTAGCGGAACTTATAACAGAGTCGTTACCTTGTGTCGAGTCAAACTTAAAAGGAGTTGGAATTATTATGTCGAATAATTGTTTTGTTGCAATAACAAGGGTATACAGCGACAATTCAAAGGAATATGTTCTCACAACAAAAAAGGATTATGAACAAGAATCTAAAAACAAAGATTTTAAAGAAACATTATCATATTTCAAAACTTATATTGAAGCTTATGACCATATTCATTCTTTAAACTAAAGGAGGTTAAAATCATGGCATTGGAATTTATTCAAAAACTATATCAAGACGGATACCTTTCAGCAGACTTTAAATTATTTGGTGTACCACAAACTAAGGAAGATGCTGAAATCTGGATGGCACAATATCAAAGTATTAGGAATTATCTAAACTAAGAAATAAATATTTAGGGAATTAGCCTTAATTCTCTTTTGTACTTCGTAAAATAGTGGTATAATGAATATATTAATTACGGAGTAGAAAAGGCAATTGTGGAAAGTACCTATAACAGTTGGCCTAGAATACTTGAAGGAGCGTGTATTAAAATGAATTTATACCAAACCATGAAAGACCAGCATCAAGAAGAAATCAATAATTTCCTTATGTTCTTTGCTTTCTCAAATGCTCAATTCGAAGAAGGTATACAAAAACTAGGTTTAAATCCTTCTGAAACTGATAAACTTTACAAAACTGGTAGTGGTGGCTATTATCGAAAAACCGATGCTAAAGAACTTCATTCCATGTTTAACCGCCATCAAAAGGAAATGAAACAAGCAATGAAAGACGATCAATTCCTTTATGAT
>Ga0209210_1001972_pt1 | contig 15891 bp, 24 predicted proteins | sample RifGroA1_FD_183991 | JGI IMG/M metagenome (GOLD analysis project Ga0209210, IMG submission 183991) | Contaminated groundwater microbial communities from Rifle, Colorado, USA - Rifle Groundwater A1 (SPAdes) (version 2) | ecosystem: Environmental > Aquatic > Deep subsurface > Groundwater >...
CGAAAGAGTCGCTTCCGCAGGCGGGCGGAAGGGGGGGTTGGGGGGAATTCCGCCCGCCCTACAAATTTTGTGCGAAATCTGTTCGAATTTTTTCGAACGCACACCGCTCACTAAAATCTGTTGCCGAATAATAAGGAGTTCCTTCGATAAGCTGCACTGCAGCAAATAAACTCACTGTTGGAAAAACCTGTTTTTTCCGAACCGCCAGAATTACTGATTTGGCTATTACAATCCCTCCTGGTGTAAGCGGCCAATCCCAACTTGGCTCATCAAGATCCTCTACCGCCGCCCCACACTCCAAAAATGATGCAATAACCGATCCCACATCAAGTCTGGAATCAGTATATGTCTGGCCGTCCTTTTCCATCACCACCATTTCACCCATTGTTTCCAAAACAAATGGTATTTCAGACCTAATCATTGATGGATTCTAGCAGTTCTCTCTCATTTTTGTGAGCCAGAAGTTTCAAGGCTTCTTCTTTTGTTACCCACTTTATTTCCTCCGTCTCTTCCCCAAACCCCTCCGGCGCATCCTCCACATACTCCATCACAAAATACGTAATAAATTTCATCACCAATTCCCCTTCGTGTTTAAAAAACACTTTTAATGCTGGTAATTTTTTAACAATCTTTGCCACCACTCCCCCCTCTTCTCGTACCTCCCTTAGTGCAGCTTCTTCCAAAGTTTCTTTTTCGTCTACCCAGCCTTTAGGAAAACTCCACCCCAGGTTTCCCTTATACTCCGGATTCGGCGTCGGCCTCCTAATTAGCCACAAATTACCCTTGTGTACCAACCCTCCAGCACTAAATTCTCGCCTCATAAGTGCCCCCTATGCGAATCGAACGCATATCGCTGGTTTCGGAAACCAGAACTTTATCCATTAAGCTAAGGAGGCGCGGGAATGATTTTCAGAAACTAGCCTCCCAATATTATACGCCGTGTCCATAATTTCCCGCCTTAAATCGACACTGAAATAATATACAAAACATATACCCACAAAGTTCTTCCTAAACTTTTTTCCTGGACTTCTGCGTTTCAGGTACGATCGATAGAAACGACTCGGATCCACACCCAACAAATCACTCCAAAACCTAATCAGTTTCGGTACATTGTGATACCAATGAACATACAACCTAATTTTAAGCCTGTTTTCGTCGAGTTTGTAGCAATTTCTCAACATTGTCAGAAAAAACAGCACCATCTTAGGATCAGTATTTGCAAATTTAACATGCGCCAACCGATCTGGTAATTTTTGCCCCTCCGCCCAATACAACATCGCCAATAACGACTTTTGGACATCTATCGAGGTCAAAAACGTCCAAGATTCCACTTGTTCCTTAGCGAGTCTTGCAATCTCCACCTCTTTTGACAGTCTCGTTTTATTTTTTGCTCTCGCACTAAGTATTCTGATTTTGTTTAACCACTCTCTCCGATTAATAAATGCCAAGTGGTCAGGTTTGGGCAACTCCCTAAACCACTCACAAAGCGTGCTTTTTGCTATTGGATATCGTTGCCGAATTTCACCGTAAGTCGCTCCTTCAAGTCTCATTTTCTTTGTCCCATCGACTATTTCTCTCGGCCAAGCTCTCATATCAATCCCTACTTAAATAGTATACGAATAAAACCCAAAATGTCAAGAGTAAAAATAGAACCTGCGGAGGAGGTGAGGCTCGAACTCACACGTCCTATAAGGACAACGCTTTTCGAGAGCGTCCGGTTACCATTCCCTGCACTCCTCCAACTAATCTGTGCGCCCGGGAGGAATTGAACCTCCAGTCTTTTGGTCCGCAACCAAATGCTTTATCCGTTAAGCTACGAGCGCAATATGCCAATTTTACCATTCTACCTAGCCCCTAGCCCTCAGCACCTAGCACTATTTCGCCTCAAGGGGAAACTTCTCAGTCAACCACTTCCCTGCCCTATCCATCGTCGTTTCCGCCGGTTTTTCCATCAACACATATTTCCCCATCGCTTCTTTAATTTGATTCTCGTTATCAGTCATAACCAAATACAATCTTTTGGGGAATGATCCTGGCACATCAACTGCCAGTAATTTGTACCCCCATTTTTCTTCCACCCACCACCTCACCATTTCTGCCCAGGTATATAACTTGCCATGCATTCTCACCCCCCTGGTTGTAATTTTGTATTCCACTTCTTGGGGTGGCACCGTCGACCACACATAATACGCAAATACTCCCGCCGCTAGAGTGGCTACCAGCATCCATTCCCGGGCAAACAGCAGGATCACTCCTACCAACATCGCAATCACCATGGCTGTTGTAAAAAACTGCCTGTCCCGGACCTTAAACGGCCTCTCCATGGCCTTCCACACCACCAACTCCTTCTCTTGTTCTATTTGAGGTTGGGCAGGATCCATGCATCAAGTATAGCATCCATCAATGGTATAATTTGAAGCTAGAACAGGGAGGAATTGAGCAATGGTGGCTCACCAGTCTTGAAAACTGGGGTCCGCAAGGACATGTGGGTTCGACTCCCTCTTCCTCCGCCCAGGAGGACATGCCGATCGGTTAAGGCAAAGGTTTGCTAAACCTTGGTCGCGCAAGCGGCCGGTGAGTTCGACTCTCACGTCCTCCGCAATGTTAGAAACCCACCCTTTCGGCAGTTTCGTCCCACCTAAAGCCAGGTACCTCGTGCTCGGAAGCTTTACCACCAAGGAGGCGTTTGATGCCAAAAAGAAAGCCGCTTATGTTTGGTTTTATTCAAACGGCAGAAATCAGTTTTGGCCAATTTTAGAATCACTTTACAAAACCCCACTCAAGACTCGTCTCGCCATGCAGCAGCTGTTTTCCAAATTAGACATGGCTTTAGCTGACATTATTTATCAATGTGAGCGAAAGAAAAATAGTAACTTAGATATTAATTTAACCAATATTGTCTACGCCATTGATGACATAACTAGCATTTTAGAAACTAACACTATTGTCACTATCTTTTTTACTAGTCGCAACGTAGAAGACAAGTTTCGAAGAATTTTTAAAGGTCTTATCTCTCGATATCCAAACATTAAGCTTGTTACTCTCCCTTCACCCTCTCCCCGCTTCACGATGAAACTGGCCAAAAAAATCAAGCGGTATCAATCACTTTTGCCATCTCTTTCAAAGAGTTAGTTGCAAAAAGTTTGGCCCGTAGCTCCCCCGCCCCTTCCCACCCCTTGATATACACCTTCACAAATTTCTTCATAACGGCAAAGTTTTTACTGTCTCCCCATGTTTTCTCCCACAGTTCTAGATGTCTCTTAAGTAGGTCAATATTTTCCTTAGCACTTAGCACCTGGCCCTTAGCACTAAACGCGGCAATGTTTTCAAATATTCCCCGTCCAATCATCACCCCGTCCACCCCATATTCTTGCGCTTTAAGCTTTGCGTCTTGCGCGTTTTTTACGTCGCCGTTACCAACAATTACCGTCTTAGACTTAGACTGATTTCTTAGACTGGCGACTTTGGCAATCTCATCCCAATGAGCCAGTTTTTCCGACATTTCTTTACCCGTCCTACCATGTATCGTCAAAGCATCTAGCTTTTGCTCCAGGAGCCATCCGCACCAATCTTCCGTCACGATTTTTTCCCACCCTATTCGTGTCTTAACGCTCACGGGCAAACCATCCACACCCTCTTTAGTAGCCTGGATTATTTCTCTAGCCCTATCTCTGTCTTTAATCAAGGCAATCCCACATCCGTTCTTTACTACATCTTTATCCGGGCACCCCATATTTATGTCCACCCCATCGAATCTCAATTTCTTAATTAATTTAGCCACTTCGTAGAAATTCTTTGGCTCTTTTCCCCAAATCTGCGCGATTATCGGCCTCTCAATTTCTTCGTATCTTAATCTCTTAATCACTTCGTCTCTCCCGGCAGACTGTATGCCCTCCACATTTGTAAACTCTGTAAAAAATACATCCGGTCTGGCCACATCAGCCACAATTTGCCGAAATACAGTATCTGTTACCTCCTCCATCGGCGCCAACGCCAAAAACGGCTTTTTCAGCGCGCTAAAACTAAACCCCATACTTGTTGTGCTCCATTCTGTTTAAGGATTTTACAGCATTCGGACATAGTGGCTCCCGTCGTCCACACATCGTCCACCAGCAGAATAGCTTTTGGCAATTGGCTATTGGTCTTTAGCTGAAAAGCTTTTTTAACAGCTATCAATCTCTCTTCCCGTGTTCTACTAGCTTGATGTCCTGTTTCTTTGGTTCGTCTCAACAGGTTGGTCCCAGCCAACGACCAACGGCTAGCGACTAATCTGCCAATCACCTCCGCCTGATTAAACCCTCTCTCCCGGTATCTTTTTTCGTGCAATGGCACCGGCACCACCACCAGCTTAGTTTTTAAAAATTTTTGAAAATTTGAGTATTGGGAATTATTTAGGTCAATTAGGTCAATTAGAAATTTTAACTGGTCAAAAAAGTATTTATACTTCGCTTTTTTGATAATGGTTCGCGCCACTCCGTCATACGCCCATAAACATATCAACCCATCTAATCCATAAGTTGCATGACAATACTTATGTTTCAACCCATACCGGCTTGCCCGCCGGCAGACGGGGCAAATCTGCTCTTCTTCCCACAATCCCACCTGGCAATTCTCACATACGTAACTCCCCCATCTCCCACAATTCACGCACTTCTTCGGCCAAATAAAATCTAATAAATACATAGGTTGACTATACAAAGGCGCGCAGGCAAATGCGAACAGGAGCGCAGGGGGTGCCAGGCAACGACCAGGCCGCCGAGCACCTGCAGTCGCGTTGCCGAGCGCCACAAATTATGATATACTACAGGGCAGTCGGGGGTGTAAGGTTTCGACGAGAAATGTACTTTGAAAAGCTGCAAGCCGAGCTTGAACCAGGCTCGTAAAACAGGTTCAAAACACAAGTGCTAAAAACTTTTTGGCACAAGTGGACGCAGAGGTAAAATCCCGCATGGGATCCCTCTTCTCCACTCCTCTCTACGCTTTCGCTGCTTAAGCAGGTGTAGATGGGCGTCTTGTCTGACTTATCTTGAGAGGCAGATGAGGTGTAACCAAATCAAGGTGCTCTCTACCGGTTACGGATTAACCTAAGTAGGGCCAAGACAATTAATCCACAGCTGTCCGGGGCTTTATCCGAGACTACGCTTGTAGATGCTTCAGGAGAACTTTTTCGGACGCGGGTTCAATTCCCGCCACCTCCACCGATGAAAAATCCGGCTCCACGCCGGATTTTTTATTGGTTAGCGGGAATTGTTCAATCGCGCTCCTCGCGGCTTGCGAAAGCGGATCCTGAGCTTACCGAAGGAGAGCATTGAGCAACCAAGCGAGGCAAGAGATATATGAGTTCGCAAACTCATATATTCCCGCCACCTCCACCAACTTATACTCTTCTACTCTCCCGCTCTGCGTCTCTTTTTTTAATGCTTTCTCTTTTCTCATATTTCTTCTTCCCCCGGGCCATGGCAATTTCCAGCTTAATTAGCCCTTCTTTGGTATACATGGCAGTCGGCACCAGCATTCTTCGTGATTGCTTCATTTGATTCAAAATGGCCAAAATCTCTTTTTGAGACAGCAGAAGTTTCCTGCTTCTTTGGGGATCGTATTTAGTGTTGTCTGCATGCTTGTAGGGAAAAATCTGCATTCCTACCACCCACAATTCGCTTTGACCTTTGAATTTTGAGTTTTGAGTTCGAACGTGCGCGTTCGACATATCTACCTGGCCCAATTTGGCCGACTTTACTTCCGGCCCGATTAGCACAATCCCCGCCTCAATTCTTTCTCCTAGTTCGTAATTAAACTTGGCCTTGTCATTTACTAATTTCATAAATTTTACTTCCTGCCAATATATAGACCTTTCCTGCTTTTTCGTCTACTACCAGACTACTTGCATTCCCTATTTCTCCTCCTTCATACTGCTGCAGATATTCTCCCGTTTTTTTCAGCACCACAATTCGTTTGTTAGTTCTGTCCAGCACATACAAGTTTTCTTGGTCCTCGTCAGTATATATAATCCTGTTTTCTCCCAAATCTTTGTCCAGTCCGGAAACAGTAAAGCTCTCTCTCACCCCCCTCGTATATTTCCTAATTTCTAATTTCTCATTTCTAATCTCTGTGACCCATATACTGCCATCAATGGCCATATTCTCCCCCAGTCCTTGAGCGTCTTCGGTGTCTGCCAGCCATTTTTGTTTGGCTCCATATCCACTTTCCGTTACTTGGTGTCTCCAAACCCCATTACTTGTTAATAGATATATATTGCCTGCAAACACTCCCATATCTTTCACCTCTCCCCATCCCTCATCCGGTTTCACGGCTACCGAACATTGAACATTGGACATCGAACACTGGACCACCCCCTTATCCGAAAAAACTATCACCTTTCCCGGATAAGTAGCCAGTAACCTGGCTTGCCCCAGGGCCTCCTTACCGGCCACTATTTCCCCGCTCTTTTTTACCGGGTCTACCTCAATTAATCTGTCTCCCTGGGTATCCAGCACCTCTAATTTCCCGTCTCTAATTTCCAGTTTCTCTCCCGTCATCCCTTCCCGCAGCAGTCCCAAATCAAACACCATTTTTCCCTCCCCGCTTTTTATTCCCATCGCCTCGGCCCTGATTGCCTCCCACTCTCCCAAAATTTGCTTCACCCTCTCGTCTTTCTTTGTTACTTTGTCACTCTTCCACTTTGTCACTTCTCCCTCAATTTCTCCTAGAAGCTCCCGGCTTCTGACTGGGTTTAAACTCACTAGCGCCTTGGCCTCGTCAAATTTATACTTCACACTCTCAATAGTCTTATTCTGCTCACTCTGCTCTATCCGCTTATTTCTCTCCCTCCACTGCCATCCTCCTACCATCAATACCAGAAGAATCAGAAACCCCAACCCCGCCCACATCATCTGTTTTTGCTTGGCCATTTTCTCCCCCGGTGCCACATATATTGACCCCCTGGGAAGTTTGATCCTCGGCCAATTTATTTTCGGCCACACAAATTTCTGCTTTATCTCCGGCTTTTTTTCCGGCTCCTGACTCCTGATTACTGGCTCCTGACTCCTGATCTTTACGACCGCTCCCACCGTTCCTTCACCTTTTCCTCCTCCATGTACCACAGCACCTAAAGTTTCCACCACTCCTTCCATGTCCTCGTTGTCCACCCCGGCTTTGACTATTCCCAAGGGCACTTGGTCCCAGAACCGACTGTTCCCCAGCACCAATATCTGCCCATCTTTGGCCCAACTGCTCAACACTTTTATTTTGTCATTTGTCATTTGTGTTTTGTCATTCGGATTTACCACCCATCCTTCTTTTCCCCCCACTCTCGCCCATACTCCACCCCCGTTCAAAGCGCAAAACAACGCTTTGTCGATTATCGCCAGCGCCGTTACTTCCACTCCCGCAAACTCTTTTTCCGCCTCTTCAATGGCCCCGGCTAATACTTCCATTGCCTCTCCTTCTAGGTTTCCGTAATACAGCTCGTGCAGCCGCGCCAGTATTTCTCTCCCTTCAGACACTACTTCTACTTCATTTTTTTCTTCTTCGGTGCCAATGCTGGCCAAAAGGATTAGTCTTCCCCGCCTGGTTAGCTTTTCCTGATCATCCTCCGGCACAAAGTCGTGTACCTGAGCCCATCTCCGGCTTCCTACTCCGCCTACAATTTTTCCTACAGTAATTTCCATGTCTACAGCACCACAATTGCCAGCACCATCACGCCAATAGCCAGCAACAGGTGCATCCAGGCAAGTATAGAAATCAGTCCGTTAAATTCGTCTTCCACGGCTTCCGTCATACTTTTGATTTGTCTCACAATTACTAAAGAAAAGGCCACGTACATCACCAGCCCCACTACAAAAAATCCCTTAATCACGCCAAAAAGAGTTAAATTTCTTATAATGTCAACCAAACTATTAGGATCAATTTTTATCATTTTATTCTCCTTTGGCTCTCCGTTTTTCCAGCTCTTCAGCCAGTCTAGAAATAATATCTACCACCTTTTGCGGCCAGGGCACCCCCAAGGCTTCAATGGTGGGCTGTTCTGAAGCCGTCGTCACCACCACGTCCCCGTATTGAAACATTGACCTGATAAATCCCCCGGTCATCATGGCCGGTTCTTCAATGTGGTTTAAGTTGGCATAAGTGACAGTTCTATACATCAAATTTTCAAAATCAATATCTACCAGTCGCTCGTTGGTTACGATAAACACACTGTAATACCAGTACAGAAATCGCTCCATGGCATACATCAGGGTTACCAAATACCACGTCAGCCGGCCCACCAACACAAACTTTCCTGGTACGGCCGCAAATATGCCAGTAGCCAGCAGTATCCCCGGTAAAACCAGCATAACTATGGTCAACAGCACCCACCCAATGTTGGTTATTGGATGAGCTCTCAACAAAAGAACTATCTCTTCATCCTCTTGCTGGGTAATAAATCTCGATCCCGGATACACACAATACGCCCCCAGCAGTGATTTTCTCGGTTCTTCTCCCGTGTCCACCAGTACTTTGTCTATTGTTTCCTTCCACCAACTACCTTTCCGATTCTCCGATTTTCCGACCCCCGAAACATACAAGTCAGTCATGCCCAAATTGTATCACTTCTTTTCCACATTGAATAATCCGCTCTTCAAATGAATTGATCCTGGCGCCCGCAAATTAAACACCTTGTAAAAATTCATCCCCGCAATTTCCACATTTCCTCTGTTGGTAGCCAAAATAACTTTATTTGTTATCCCGTTGCTGCCATGATCAACTCGCACACTACTTATACTGCTGACTCTTCCTCCATATTTATCGGCTTCCGCAGCCATCCTGTTTTTATCCCATCCGGTTTGTCCTAAACAGCCGTCGGTGGGAAAAATTCCGCTGGCATCCCCACCGTTGGAATACACCAAGGCCGCATTCACAATATCTGCAAATTCATCTTCATGCAACCAGGGATGACTCCGTCCGCACGCCGTCCCCGACCGGCTTTTATACCATCCCTTATAAAACCACGGCGATCCTCCCGTTTTTTCCCACGCCCCGTCCGCCCACCTCGTCCAATCACTCGTTGTATCCCAAAAGCCGGGGGTGGTATGCCCCAAACTGGTATATGATTCCTGATACCCTCCGCTGGTGCTAGCATAAAATGCATTCACCACCTCATTAGAGTTATTAGATACTAGAATTTTTCCTTTCGTCTGTTCCACTGCTTCCCGCCACTTACCCGGATTGTCCGCCTTGCTAGCTTTCCACACTTGGCAGGCTTCGGTTACACATATGGTTCCTCCCGCGTTTTGATTACCCATTCTCCACCCCGTATATGCCAAAGCATACGACCTAGCCGCAATGGCCTGTGCCTTCAAAGCTTCCATACCACCCTCATCTCCCCAGCTTCCCGGCATCTCCGCTATTCCCACTACATACCTGTTTTCAAAATCCATTGTTCCTGCAGTGGTTCTCAAGCTTAGGCTTGTATTTACATCCTGCACCCGCACGTTTCCATAGTAAGCCTTAAGTATGGTTTCGTAACTTTGCCCGTTTTTAGCTCTTCCAAAAGCCCCGTACTGGCTCATGCCCTTAAAGTGGGGCGCGCCAAACGAAAACAGAGCAAAGGCTGGTGAAAAGCCCGGATTGTAATCTGGTCTGGCCGCTGGATCGTCAGCCAATGGTACATCCCCCACCGAAGTCTGATATGTCCCCGTCTTGGCTGCCAATAATTCATTTTGCCGAGCAGTAAGTGAGGCAATTTTTCCCGATAAATCCGAAACATATTTGTTGGCTTTGGCCACCTCTCCCGCTAGGAAAGTTGCCTGATCATCCACTCTTTTTTTCAGCGCATCCAGGTTTAGCTTTTGGTCACTTAGCACTTGGCCCTTAGCCCTTAGCACTTGTATCTCTCCCGAGACAAATGCAATTTGCTCCTGATCTTCTTTAGCTAATCTTTCCCGATACCCCAAGTCTCTAAAAAAATTGGTGGCGTTGTCAGAAGAAAACAACAGCAGCAATACTGGCTGATCTTTCTTCCGGATGTAATCCCGCTTTACCCGTGCAGCCAGTAACGTTTCTCTCACCCCAATCTTCACTTCCCTATCAAATACATCTTTTGTTAATTTTTGAATTTGTAAATTCAGTTGGTTTATTTGCGCTTTGAGCTTTGAGATTTGCGCATTCAGTGAGTTCAGTTCGTTCTGGTTAGTCGTATTGGCCTTGGAAATCGCGTCGGCAAACCCGCTAAATTTGCTGATGCACGGCCCAATTTGATCCAGACCCAGACTGCTTATGTTGTCGCACTCATCCGCCCTCACTATCCCCGCCGTCGCCAAAATTACTATGAACCACAAACTAATAATTATGAACTTCTTCATAAATTTAATCTTATCATCCCCTTGACAATTTCCTTCAATTCGACTACAATCGAATCCAGCCCACATTCTTATGAAGAAAATCGAATTCATCTGGCGCCACCTACTCAATTCCTACCTGGACAGCCGCCAGTCAACTTTTCGCCAACAGGGTCTGGCCACCCTTTTTCACCTCTCCTCGTCGACAGTTAGTCTTGCTCTTCAGCCCCTCCGGGAACTGGGAGCCGTCAAAGTAAACAGCCGGGGTTTTGAAATAACCGATTTCGACAAAATTCTCTACCATTGGGCCAACCACCGTCGCCTTTCCTCCGACCTCACAACCCACATCCACGTTAATCTCCCCATTTTAGAAATTGAGGGTTGCCTACCAAACGGCTCCATTCCTACTGCCTACACCGCCTACCGTGAGCGTTTCACTGAACCTCCCGCCCAATATGACAAAGTTTATTGTTATCACTCCCAGCCCCAGACTATCCTCGACCGATTCGCCCCCGAAACCACCCCCGGACCTCCTAATCTTTTCATTCTTCAATCCGATCCCCACCTTACCTCTCTTTCTCTGCCTCAACTTTTTGTCGATCTTTGGGGACTCTCCGACTGGTATGCCAAAGATTTCGTTACCGCCGTCAAAATTAAAATCGATGAACTATTACCGTGACCAAGTCACTCAAAAAAGCTGGGAATTATTGCAACGCCTAGCCAAAAATTACCGTTTTGTCTTAATCGGCGGGTGGGCCGTCTGGCTTTACACTCACCAGCTAAAATCCAAAGATATCGATCTAGTTGTCGATTTTGACGTCCTAGAAAAGCTCCGCCGGGCTTTCCCCCTTTTCAAAAACGAGCGCCTCAAAAAATACGAGATCGCCCAAGACACTATCCAAATTGATATCTATGTCCCTCACTACTCCCAGCTGGGAACCGCCATTTCCAAAACCACCGTCGTTGACGGCTTCACCGTCCCCCTTCCCGAAACCCTCATCGCCCTTAAGTCAGTCGCCTACTCCAACCGGACCGGCTCCAGTAAAGGCCGCAAGGACCTAGTAGATATTATCAGCTTGCTTTTGCTTCCCCAACTTGACTGGGCGCGAGTGCCCACGTCAGTTTCAGACCTTCTCAAATCTCAAACTTCCATCCCCGAACTCGACCTCAACCCCCACCAATTCTCCCGCCTAAAAAAGAAGTGGTTAAATCTGCTAAACTTGAGAGGATGAAAGCGTTTGTTTTTTGGTTAGCTCTCACTCTTTTACCAACCATAGCTTTAGCGACGGCTGGCCCCTCCCTCGCCCAATCTCCAATAAGGTGTGGGCTACTAAACGAAAAGTGTTGTAATCTAGCAGGGGGAACCCCGAATTCATGCCAAACTGGGCTTATCTGTACCAGTGGAAAATGTGTGCCCGACGGTTCCAGTATCACCCCACCCCAACGAGGGCAAATTACTCCCACAACTACAAACTCCCCACTCTGCGGGACAGACAATAAGGGCGTCAATACGGCCATTGGCTGTTTGATGGCAGGTGACCCCAAGCAACTGGTTTCTCAGCTCTGGGGCTGGGGTATTGGTGTGGGTGGCCTGATTGCATTCGTGCTCATTGTTTTTGCCGGTTTCCAAACAGTTACTTCCGCAGGTGACCCCAAGCGCTTCAAAGCCGCTCAAGAACTTATGACTTCTGCCATTGGCGGCCTCATTCTTATCGTTTTGTCTGTAGTTTTGTTAAACTTTATTGGAGTTAATGTTCTCGCCCTGCCGGGCTTCAAAAAATGACTCTCGCCCAACTTGATATTACCCCTCCTCCCATTGTCACAAATAAGTTTTTATTTAATTCTGACAATCTTGTTGGCAATCTTCTTTCCAAGCTCCTCACCTACTCCATTATTTTAGGTGGCCTTATTTTTATGTTCCGTTTTATTTCTGCCGGCTTTGTGTATATGGGCAGCATCGGCGACAAGGCCAAAATCGAAGCCGCTCTGCGCGAAATTTCCAACGCCCTCATCGGCCTAATCGTCATCGTGGTCACTTTCTTTGCCATTCAGCTTATTGAGCAGGCTTTTGGTATCACTATTATATGAACCTTCCCGATATTTTTTTCAAAAATAATCCCACTGCCAAAGCCCTGGGTGGAGACAACATTTTCACCGTTACTTCCAAGCTCCTACCCAATATCATTATGATTGCCGGCCTAACTGCCATTTTTTATGCCGTTATTTGGGTCGGTTGGAACGTCATTACTACCGCCGGAGAAGATACTAAGGCTAAGCTTTCTGAACAAGCCAGGCTGTCCATGACCTATGGCCTCATCGGCTTCTTGCTAGTCGTCTCCGCCTACTTTATACTCCAAATAGTCGGTAAGGTCTTTGGTATCGACTTTATCAAACCCAATTTACCTTAATTTATGAGCACTTTTGGCACTATTGACAATCCTTTTAGCCAGCTTTCTCCTAACTCACCCTTGGCTTCCAGTGTGGGCGGCTCCGGATTAATTGTCCTTATCAGCAGTCTTTACAAAATGGCCATTCTTTTTGCCGGCGTTTACACTCTCTGGGGCTTTATCGCTGGTGGCTATATCTTTATTACCGCCTCCGGCGACACCAAAGACGTGCACCGGGCCTGGGACAAGATTTGGCAATCTATGATTGGGCTGATTATTGTAGCTTCTGCCCTGGTTTTAGGAGCCATTATCAGCTTCGTCGTCTTTGGAGATGCCACAGTATTAATTTCTCCCAAAGTCTATACTCCCAACTAATATGGCCGCCGAATCTCTCAATGAATCTATTACCGGACTGGGGCCTCTGGGCAATTTTGCCAATGATGCAGCTGGTGCTGGGGCTTTCAAAACTTTTAATCTCCTCATTTCTCAAATTGTGGCTTTTTTGACTGTCGGTGGCGCCATTTGGTTTATCATCCAGATTTTTATCGGTGCCTTGGGCTGGCTTTCTGCCGGAGGCGACAAACAGCCGCTGGAGACAGCCAAAAAACGTATTCTCGACGCGGTTACTGGTTTAATTATTTTGGTTTTAGCATATTCCTTTATTTACATCGTCGGCAATTTCCTAGGCATCAATGTCCTTGATCCCTATTCCGCTTTCAAACAATTTGGCCCCCTTTCTACCGAAGACTCGCTTAAATTAGTTAAATAATTATGCAATCTCTCGCTCAAATCACCAACCCAGCCATCAATTCCAAAATTGGCTCTGGAGATGGCGTAGCCGGTTTTCAATTGGTGGCCAACAATCTAATTCAAATGGCCTTTATCGCCGGATCCATTATCGCTTTTGTCGTTCTTCTTATAGGCAGTATTGAATATATTACCGGCGGTGGCGACAAAGAAGCCACTCAAAAAGCCGGCAAGAAAATTACTAGCTCCCTCATTGGTCTGGCCCTTCTCTTCTCCGTTTTTGCTATAATTTCCATAGTTGAGAGGTTGTTTGGCATTTCCATTACTAAATTAAATCTCCCCACTGTCACCCAACCATGAACTTACTTGCCCAAGAATCCAAATTTACTGTTGACCTAGCCAATCCTGCTAACCTGGGTAACTACAGTAACCTCGTTAACCTCGGCCCCGCTCAATATTTAAAAACCGGTGTCAATCTTCTTTTTAGCATCGCCGGAGTAGCCTCGTTCATTTTCCTGCTCATTGGCGGTCTGCAGTGGATTACCGCCGGAGGTGACAAAGAAGCTACCGAAAAAGCCCGGAAGAGAATTACTAGTGCCTTGGTCGGTTTAGCCATAGTTCTGTCCGCCTACGCACTTCTGTCTATCATTTCTACGCTCTTTGGTGTTACTCTATTAGAGTTAACCATTCCTGCTATAGGAAAATAAAAGGAGGTGATACGCTTGACTCAATTGCTTGCAGCCATCAATCCAGGAACAATTCAAACAGATCTTACTGATATCGACACCAAGTACAGGCCTATCACATCTCTAAATCCCGCCGGATACCTCAAAACCGGAGTTAATCTGGTTTTAGCTACCGCCGGTATTTTGGCTTTCTTCTACCTGCTCTGGGGAGGTATTCAATGGATCGTCGCCGGAGGTGACAAAGAGGCTACCGAAAAAGCCAGAAAGAAGATCACCAGTGCACTTATAGGACTGGCCATCGTTTTCTCGGCCTACGCACTGCTCTTTATCATCAGTGCCTTGTTTGGAGTTACTTTATTGGACTTCTCTATCGTCCGAATTGGTACATAACCTATGGGCGCTAGTCCAGCTAGTTTCACCGATTTCCAAACGGTCATTGAGCATTTTGTCTCGAACCTTCTCTACTTAGGTGGAGTGGCTGTCTTAGTCATGTTTCTGGTCGGCGGGTTTCAGTATTTACTGGCCGCAGGTGACAAAGAAGCCACCGCCAAGGCCCAAAGAACTCTCATGTGGACCATCTGGGGCCTGGTCATCATCGTTTCCTCCTGGGCCATCATGAATCTTTTAGGCAGTTTCTTAGGTGTCAATTTCACCACCTTCAAAATCACCCTCTGATACAATAAATTCATGTTCCGTAAACTGTTGGCATTGGTAGTATTTGTAGTATTGGTATTTATTGGTACTTATTCTGCGCCCATTCGCGCAGAATCCCCCGTCGGTTTTCCCCCCGTTCTGTGTGACGATACCGTTGTCGGCGAATTTCACCCCCTCCGCCCATATCCCGGCACCCCCTGCAACACTACTATTCCTCTCAACACCCCGGTTTTCTGTGGTACCGGTTCATTTAGTCGCGACGTCGATGTTCCCGCCACTTGCGGCGGGAAAACGGAATGTACTTTTACCAGAAACGTTGAGTATGATGTCTTGGTTGACTTAACCCAAGTCAGAATCCCTATTTTAGGCAACACCCAGGACGATCTCGACGAGGCCACCCAAGTCAATAATTACCTAAATTGGTATTTAAACGGCACCGTCCAGCAATCTGAACAACCCGGTTTCTTCTCCCCCACCGACCCGGACCGTTTAGTCAATTTCGCCGGCCCCATCAAAAAACTTCTTCCCCAAAGTATTCAGGAAAAAATCCGGGAAGACGTTACCTTGCCCCAATTTGTCGGTACCGATTATCATAATTATCTCTTGGGCCAAGGAGCTTTAGGTCCTGAACGCTTGCAAAGTTTTTGGAAAACTCTCCTTTTAAACATTCCTTTCTCCTCATTTGAAGATACCGTAGGAGAAATCTCTTTTTCTGCTCCTGGCTCTCAGCCGCCGGGTGTCAGTCAAGTCAAAGTCACAGTCTTTCCCACCAAAGGTAAAGTCTACGTTCCCCACCTCACAAGTTTAGACGTCCTCTCATCTCTAGTCACTAATTTCTATCAACCCTATTCTTCCACCGGACCCATTTCAGTAGTACCCACTACTTCCGGTCAATGTAATATCACCAACGCATATACTCTTCCCACCGGCGACTCTCTCTTGGGTCCTAAAATGCAGCTTCATCTTAAATATACTCAAGAATTCATATACGACGCGGACACTAGCGCTAGTCCGTCAGCCACCCTTTCCCGTCCGTCAACTGTTAGTGTCAACACCAACAACCAAACCCCCTTAATTGACACCATTTTTTGGAACCTAGTC
>Ga0209210_1001978_pt1 | contig 15858 bp, 16 predicted proteins | sample RifGroA1_FD_183991 | JGI IMG/M metagenome (GOLD analysis project Ga0209210, IMG submission 183991) | Contaminated groundwater microbial communities from Rifle, Colorado, USA - Rifle Groundwater A1 (SPAdes) (version 2) | ecosystem: Environmental > Aquatic > Deep subsurface > Groundwater >...
CAAAGGCATGCTCAATTGGCAACTGCCCTGCAATATCTACAAGCCTATTATTGTCAAGAACAATACAAGTATCTGTTACTTCTCTAAGTTCCTGAAGGCCCCATTCTGCTTTTTCAACTCTTGCTTTTTCAGACTCGAAAGGCATTGTGACAACACCAATGACAACAGCTCCTGTTTCTTTTGCTAGCTGTGCAATTACTGGTGCTGCTCCTGTTCCTGTTCCTCCTCCCATTCCAGAGAGAACAAAGCACATATCTGCTCCTGAAACAGCTTTCTTCAAATCAACAACTGCCTCTTTTGCAGCTTCTCTTCCGACTTTTGGCTTTCCGCCAGCTCCTAATCCTCTTGTTAACTCTTTGCCAAGAAGTAGCTTTTCATCTGCCTTGGCAACGCTTAAATGCAAGGCATCTGTGTTTGCTGCAATTACTGTAGCGCCTTCGATTCCTTTGTTGAAAAGCCATGTAACCATATTGACTCCGCATCCACCAGCTCCGATAACTTTAATGTTTGCCTTTCCTGCCTTTAACTCATCAAAGTTGATGCTGTGGGTGTCTACATTCTGTATCGCTTCTCTTGCAAAATCTAATACCATCTTTTTTCTTTTATACCTCCTTACATCTCTATATTTGCTGGAAGCCAACAAAAACTCTCGTTTTCACGAAAAGTTTAAATAGTTGATGCACTTCCAACTATCAACAAAGAAATCATTCACCCCGAACGTACACTCAAACACGATTAATTTATTCAACCTCCCAATCGAATAAATTAATATAATAGAAAATTAAGAATTCTGTTCTTTAAAAATATTTTGCTTGTATAAAATAGTATTTTTTGATCCTAATTCACTCATTTAATTATTAATATTTTTAATTTACTAAGCTCGCTCTGAAAAAAGGTTAATGTCAAAACAATTATTATCAAAATTTGACTTATATAAGCCAAGAATTATTCCTTCTTCAAAATTCTTAAATAACCTAAATATAAACCGCTTTCTTTATTTCCAATTCTTTTCCCAAATCTAATAATTTATCATAATCTCCTTGAGAAATTTTTCCTCTCTCAAGAGGATCTCTTGCAATTCTTCCTATTACTTGACGCGCAACTCTTCCAGATTGCCCCATTATTCTTGTTAAAGCACCATCCATAACAAGCTGTGTTAAAGCAGCCGCAACTTCTTTTGAATAGGGGCCAGCAACATCGAAGAAATAATGCTCTCTTATCAAAGGAATATTGTTTTGTTCTCTCTTTAACAATTCCATTAAATCATAATCCATTCCTTCTGTAAATTGGACAGACCACCCCTGCTCTCTCGTTTCTGTTCTCTGCTGAAATGCCCCATAAAGAACTATCGAAACTAAATCAGTGCCTGAAATGGGTAAATCATAACTTGTTGAATCTCTTTGCATAAAAATATGGATTATTTGAGGTATAAAAGAATTGTTGTATTAGATTATTCACCCCCTAACACTTATTTAATTGCCGCTTTGTGATAGATAATCTTATTAATATAACTATAACATACGATTAATTGTTTTTTATTAAAAGTCAAATAAATACGAGTAACTTAATGCGAGACAATTTTATTCCTTTTCCAAAATCTCCGCCAGAATCCCCACGTCTTTGCACAATTCAACAAAATTCTTGGCATCTGTTTCATCACCAACGATACTTCCGAAGTGCATCGGTATTGCAAGTGTTGGTTTTATTATGCTGGCTGCCTGGGCCGCCTCTTCTGCGCTCATTGTAAATCTGCCTCCCACAGGCAAGAGGGCAATGAATTCTTTTCCTTGTTGTTTGTAACCTGTAAGCTTCTGCATTTCGGGTATTATGTCTGTATCACCAGAATGATAAATTATTACATCCCCAAATTTTATCACATAGCCAACCCACGACTCATTCTGCGGGTGAAAATGCTTATCTTTATTATATGCTGGAATTGCTGAAACCTTTATTTCTCCCAAATCAATTTCTCCATTAGGTTCTATCAACTCTATTTTCACAGGAGTCTTAAACTTTGCAATAGTACTCTGGCAGTCCGCAGGTGCAATTACTCTTGTTCCTTCCTGAATTACTTTTTCCAAATCAGCAAAACTGCAATGGTCATAATGGCTGTGTGTTATCAAAATAATGTCTGCCTTTTCCAATCCGTCTTTGATGTTGTAAGGGTCAATGTAAATTGTTTTAGAATTCTTTATCTGGAATCCCGCATGCCCAAGCCACTTTAGTTCTATTCCGTTTATCTTCATTCTACAAAAACAAAAAAGCCAGGGTTTTTAAGTGTTATGCAAGAGTTTTGATAGGAAAAATTAATTAAGTCTCTTTAGTTAAGATTAAATATGATTAAAAACCAATTGCAGTTTAAAATAAAAAATACTTTAGACGAAATAGCAAAGAAAACCTCTCTTATTTGGGGAGGAATTGTTGGTTCTTTTATCCAAAAAGAAATAATTCCAAAAGACATCGATATTTTGCTTATTTATGAAGTTTTGACTAAAAGAGAATATGAATTTACAATTAATCATTTTAAAAAATTAGCAAAAGAGATATCAAATGGAAAAAGGTTTATTATTGAAGAAAGAAACGGGCCGTTTAAGCCAATAAAGAAAAAGGTCACGCAATTTCATCTAATTATTCAAAGTAGAAAATTCTTTAAGTATACTGCACAAACAGCAACCTTAAGTTATATTGAATGGACTATAAATAATCTGCCTCTATATGGTTCACCGATTCTATCTATTTTTGAAGATAAAAGACCCATTACTAAAGAGATCTTATTAAATACAAAATATGGTGGTATTGGAAGTTCAATTAAATCATTAAAAAATAAAAAGATTTATTATGCGGTTTATAGGATAAAAAATAATAAAATTAGACTGTGCATAGAGTCTAAACAACCGGCTAACAAAGAAATAAAAAATTCTTTAATTGGAATTATAAAAGCAAATTTAATGAATTTTGTTAAGTGGAAAACACATAACTATTCTCCATCTTACAATGATATAATAAAAATATCAAAAACTGAATTCCCAAAATATTCAAAGGAGATTGATAGGATTTATAGTAAAGAAAAAACAACAAAAAGGCAAGTTGAAAAAATACTTAAATTTATAAAAGAAAAAGTAGAAAGTTCTATTTAACAAACCTGATCTTCCTTATCTTCCCCTCATCAAGCTCAATTATCGCTGCTTTACCTTCATGCGCTGGTCCGCAATTTACAGAAAGAGTTTTTCCTATTTTTTGCTTACCCATCCCCTCATCAATATGACCCCCAAGATGAAGTCTTGGTTGATATTTATCCACTATTCTTCTGAACATTTTTGATCCAACATGCTGTCTTTGTACGGCTTTATGGGCTTTCTTTGAAGTAACAAAATCAAGTTTAGTTTTATATAACATATTATGCGTAAGAAAGATTATCTTGCTATTTTTGAATTTTTTGAATAATTTATCCAAGATTTTTTTGTGTTTCTTATATGCTTTACTTTTGATTCTACCGGGAGCACTGTGTCCTCTTGCTCCTATTATTACATATTCTCCAAATTTAGCACGGGAATAATCAACCCTACGAATGTTCTTATATTTCTTTATGGCTTTTGGATAAAATTGTAATCTGTCTTTTTCCCATTTCCAATCCCATCTCTTCATTTCTTTTTTCGAGAAATCTCTAACATCATCTCCAAAAGGATAATCCATATTCCCTAGAACAGTAAAAATAGGAATTCCAAAATTATTCAATTTTTTTAATATTCTTTCTCCGTTTTTTAGATCTCTAGAAGTAATTCTTTTATATTTTCCTTTTCCTATTACTTCCCATAGACTTATTTCATCTTGTTTAATATATACTTTCTTAAAATATATTTTTCTCAATGAAAAGGGTGTATAATCTCCATTAGAAAGTATAGCATCAATTTTCTCTTTTTTAATAAGTTTTTCAAATTTCTTTGGAAATTCTCCATGAAAATCACCAATCGCAAGAATTCTCATTTTTCACGGACTCCATCTTGTCATTGTTCGTGGAAAAGCAATTGCGTCTTTTATCGTTTCCAAGCCGCAAATCCATGAAATAACACGCTCAACACCCATACCATAACCGCCATGAGGAACAGAGCCATATCTTCTAGTATCAAAATAAAATTCATACTTGCTTGGGTCTTCTCCTTGTGCTTTCAGGTTTGCTTTTAATTTTTCAATGCTCTCTTCTCTTTGACTTCCGCCGACAAGCTCTCCATAGCCTTCTGGTGCAATCATGTCAAATCCCATAACAACCTCTTTTCCCTTTTTGGAATCAGGGGCTTCTTTCATGTAAAATGCCTTGACTATTTTGGGATAATACCTTACCATTATCGGAGTGTCAAACATTTCAGAAAGTTTGTCTTCTTCAATTGTCCTTAAATCCTTGCCCCAGGAAACAACGGTTTTCTTTTTTTCCTTAAGCAATTTTAAGGCATCATCATAAGTTATTCTTGGAAATTTCTTTTTTAATGTGGCTTCCAACTTCCTTGGATCCCTACCAATTAATTCCAATTCTGGTTTTCTCTCCCGCAAAACACGAGACACAACATGCTTAATCAATTCCTCTGCATCATTTTGCAAGTAATCTAAATTTTCCCATGCGGCTTCCATTTCAGCATGCCAATATTCTGTCAAATGCCTCGAGGTTTTGCTCTTCTCAGCTCTGAAACTCGGCTGTATTGTGAATATTTTTTCCAAGGCGAAAATTCCAGCTTCTGCATGAAGTTGCCAAGTCTGACTTAAGTATAATGGTTTTCCAAAGTAATCAACCTTGAATAACGTTGAACCGCCTTCTGCCTGCATTCCAAGTAAGATTGGACTGTGATATTCATAAAAACCTTTTTTATGCCAGTGTTCTCTCATTGAATCAAGAACAGTGTCTCTTATCTTCATTATAGAAGTCATTTTCCTGCTTCTAAGCCAAAGATGTCTTCTGTCTCCAAGCAATTCTTCATTCAAGTCTTTGTTAATTGGAAAATTGCTGCTCAAGCCAACAATTGTTATTTTATCTGTCTGGATTTCAAATCCAGTCGGAGCTCTTTTTTCTTCGTGTATTGTTCCGTAAATTTCAACACTTGTTTCAATTTGTATTTTATCTATCTCTGCCCACTGTTTCTTGAATTTTTCTCTCTTCAAAACACATTGAATTACGTTACTGCTGTCTCTTAGCACAAGAAATTTGAATTCATTGCTTCCCCTTTCCCTTGCAACCCAACCTCTAACAGAAACTTTGCCACTGCCTTTTTTCATGGCTTCCGATATTGATACAAATTTTTTGGTCATGGCGTCAGCCTCCTTCTGTCTCTTGGGAATAATGTTGCTTCTCTTATGTTGTCAAGTCCAAGCATTGCCTGAGTCAATCTCTCAAGTCCAATGCTCCAACCTGCATGTTCAGGGCTTCCCCATCTGAAAGCATCAATATACCATTTAAAATTTTCTGGGTTTAATCCTTTGCTTTTTAATTGTTTTATCAAGATTTCTGGAACATGAACTCTTTGTCCGCCAGAACTTATTTCTACTCCGCCATAAAGAGCATCAAAACCGCCACTAGTTCCTTTACTTGGATTTTTAGGCCAGATATAAAATGGTTTTATTTCAGAAGGCCATTCATATGTGAAAATAAGAGAGTTTGGAAACATGCTACAAAGCTTTCTTTCTGCTTCTGGCTCGAAATCATCTCCGGATTTAAGTTTAAAGCCATGTTTGTTAAGAAGCGTTATTGCATCGTTATAAGTCAGATATTTCACACCAGGAACTTTTAATTTTATTCCAAGAATATCTAATTCATCCTTGCATTCTTTAACAACTCTTTCAACTATAAATTGAATGACTTCTTCCAGATATTTCATAATTTCCATATCATCAGCAAAGGCAACTTCAATATCCATTTGCCTTATTTCATTAATGTGTTTGCTTGTATCATGTTTTTCTGCACGCCAGACAGGACATGTCAAAAAAACCTTTTCTATAGAAATTGCTGCAAGCTGTTTATATAACTGCGGGCTTTGGGCCAAGTAAGCTTTTCTGTCAAAGTAATTTACTTCAAATAAATCTGTGCCTCCTTCAGTACTTGTAGCTATTATCTCAGGAGGTTGTATTTCAATAAATCCTTTTTTATAAAAAAATTCTCTGAATGAGTTAGCAATTGTTGATTGTATCTTAAAAATTGTAGACACTCGTGGCTTTCTAATATCCAATGACCTATAATCCAATCTCGTCGGCAATTCTGCTCTGACTGCCTTCTCATTAACTTGTATAGGAAGCTTCTCTGCCTTATTTAGGATTTTCAAACTTGAGACTTCAATTTCAATATCTTTCCTTGCAAGTTCTGCTTTCACATCTGCCTTAATTGTTTTCCCTTCAATTTCAACTACAGTTTCCAAAGTTAAATTAGATATGGAAATTTCAGGATTTTTAATAACACATTGAACAATACCTGTAAAATCGCGAAGAAGAAGAAACTTTATCTTTTGTAAGTCTCTGATTTCGTGAATCCAACCTTTAAGCAAAACACTTTTCCCCTGTTTTAAATCAGAAACATAAGTTCTTTCCATAATTTAATATTCGGGAAATAAGTTTATTAATTTAATGATTATTTTAATGTATAAAAAATCATCATCTAATAATTGATTCTCTATGATAATAATATTCTAAAGTTGGCTGTTATTAACAATTATTATATTCTCTTATTAATTGCTATTTATGCTTCCATTATCATCCAAAAGAACAGCAGCCGCAAGAACTGTTGTCCACATGCCTTCTTTGCCTTCTGCAGATTGGGTTATGTTTCTTGTTTTAAGAATTTTCCCAGAGAGTTTGTATTGCTGCTCTCTCTCATCCCAGGCTGTATTTTCGTCAAATTCCACTCCTAAAGTCGTAGCCAGCATGCTCGCAGCAAGATCTTCAGCATAGTCTCCAGCTACTTCATCTGTTTCGCCATGAGGATGATGCTCAGAAAGATAACCATACTGATCACCTTCTTTTGGAATAGCAACTCCTATTGAAGATGCAGCAAGCCTGTTATGCTCGTTTGTTTCCTGTCTTGCCATAACACAGAAAACTATTTCACCAGGATTCAAAAGTTTAAGCCCTTCTTCTTTAGTTATTATTTTGCAATTGGGCGGTAAAATTGAAGAAACATAAACAAGGTTAAATTTTTCTATGCCTGCATCTCGTAAAGCAGCTTCAAAGCTTGCAAGCCTTTCCTTATGCCTTCCAACACCTTTCGTGAAAAATATTTTCTTTGGTACCATCTTTATTATTCAATTATCAAACTATTAAAAAAGAGTTTTTAAGACTTTCCCCGCAAATGCTTCTTAATCATCTCGCTCGCTTCTTTTCCCGAAATTCTTCCTCTAAATTCCTTCATTACAAGCCCCATATAGGCATTGGCACTGAGCCCCGGTTTTTCTTTTATTATCTTAACAATCTTTTCTTCTATGTCCCCTATATTTTTAACGCCAATAACTCCCACGTAGCTTTTACCATTAACAATTTCTGTTAAAGTGTGTTTTACTTCTGACTCCAATATTTTTCCTTTATTAACGTCTTCTAAAACATTTCCCAAAACATCTCTGTTCAGAATCTTTCCTATTTGCTCAAGATTTTTCTTCTCTTTTGTAGCAATTTCCCGGGGATACAGCAAAAGCGTTTTTGCAATCAGTTGCGGATTTTTAATGATGTGAAGCAATTCCTTGAATTCTTCTATTTTGTTTCTTTTTAGTAAAAGAGCTGCCATTTCATTATTCAATCCTTGTTTTTTCAATTCTTCCTTATCTTCATCTTCAGACAAGGGCATTTTCTTTGCATTATCAATCATTTCTCTGGAGATTTTCAATAAGGGCAAATCTGTCTCGGGATACATCCTCGCTGCGCCTGGAAGAGGCCTTAGAAAACGGGAAGTTCCGTCTTCATTGACAGCCCTTACTTCAGGAACACTTTTTCTGATTTTTACAAGCCTCTGTTGCCTTGCAATTTCTATCTCTATTGCTCTTTCAATATTTCTTATATCTTGGAATCCTTTTAATTCAATTCGAGAACCATGCCTAATTGAAAGATTAACATCCTGCCTAATTGTCCCCAATCCACGCTTGACTTTTGTGGTTCTTAAGAGCTCACCAATTTTAAGAGCAGCTTCTTTTGCCTGACTTGGATTTTTTATGCTTGCATCTGTTGCTATTTCCACGAGAGGAATTCCAAGCCTGTCAAGCCTGAAAATTCCTTTCTCCTTGTCAATTATTCTTGCAGCATCTTCCTCTAAACAAACTGTTGCAATTCCAACCCTGCCTTCTTTAGTTTCAATAAATCCATTCTGTGCAATTAAAACAGTTCGCTGAAAACCACTTGTGTTTGAGCCATCAATAACAGTTTTCCTCATTATTTGTGTTATCGGCAAAATTTTGCAGTTAAGAATAAGCGCTATTTGAATAGCAATTTGCAGTGCTTCTTTATTTATTTCATGCGGCGGTTCTTCATCAGTTTCAATTAAACAGCAGTTATCATAATAGCCCTCATAAATAAATTCTTTTTCCTTGGTTGCTTCATGAGCTGCAGCAACATCAACTTCCCCGCTTTCTCCGGCAATAACATGGAGTTTTCTCTTAACTATGAAATCGGGTTCGTCTTTTCGCAATAAAGATGGGCAATTACAAAATAATTTATTTGAGTTCAATTGCTGGTGAATTTCCAAACCAGATTTCAAGCCAAGTTTTTCGTAATCTAAATCCATAGAAGAAAAAGAGAATTAGACTTTATTAAATTTTATTTGTAACCTTTCTTACGGTCTTGCCGATTTCAGCCAGAGAAATATCATCTCTGCCGCTTCTTTTTAATTCCCCGTAAACTTGCAAGGTCAGATAAAGTAGAGGTTCGGGCAAGGATGTATAATCACATTTTTCCAAAGAACTATAGGAGGTTGTTTGATCTCCGGGATAAAGTCCAGAAATTCTTAAGCTTAATATTGTTTTTTTTATTTCTTCCATCAACCCTTCTTTTGTAGGATTTGCGCTTGTTCTCCAGAGCTTAGCAAATCTTTGGGCATGGTAGTCTTTAACAACAACTCCTTCTCGGCCATAAACAGAATATTGGCTTTCACTCATTGCTAAACCCTTTAATTCCTCTAAAGTCGGCTTTCCTTCAGTCAGGGGATTTAAAAATAAAACATCTCTTATGTCTAAATCTTCTAATCTTTTTCTTGCTTGCACATAGGGAACAAATTTTTTTTCTTGTGTGTCATAAACATCAATCAAAAAAAACCTGTTAGTGAATTCAGGCCTGTAAGCAATTGTGTGGGGGCCTGTAAATTCTCCATAAACTATTAGGTTTTCAGGAAGACTATGAAAAGTAGAATTAGATTTTGCCCATCTATTGAAATCTTTAAGCCATTTAAATCTCAAATTCTCTTCTCTTGTTAAAAAATTAGCTCTGCTGCCTGTAAGAATATTTCCCTGAAAAACTCTTACTTGACTGTTTCCTCCGTCTATTTTTTCAAACACTTGTAGGTTATCACTATCTAAAATATTCAAATCTGCCATTAGGTGGGGGATTTCCTGATACTTCACAAAAGTCGGCTTTGTCTTCATTTTTAATCTGTTTTTAATTAATGTCTGGTTGAAATCGACATCAAGTTTGAATATCTTCCGTCAAAGCCTCTTTTTAAAAATTCTAATCCTTTGATTATATGTGTATCAGGAGATATGACCAATACTGGATTTATTTCATTATTTATAGCACCATTCATTCGGCTCATGCTGAGATAAGCTGCTGTGGCTAAAATTTCCTTATCGGTATCAGAACATCCTTCCAAGAATTTCTTAGTATTGCCCCTACATCCTTCTTTAGCCGCCCAATAGGCATCATATCCGGCATCGTCTAGTGAAACCCGCGACTTTAATCTCGCAACAAATCCTACAGAATCCGTCATAGTATTCAATGCAAAATCAACAACTCTTGGAGTGAGTTCAATAGCATGGCCATTTAATCTGGTCCTTCCATGATTCTGTATTTCCTGATATGTCTTGGGAGTTATTACAATAGATAGTGCTTGAGAAAGATTATTCAAAAAAGATGTTGTTTTTTCATACCTCGAATTTCTATTGCCGGTTCTATGAGAAAAAGCATATCGTCTAAGAGTAGTTGTGATATCAATTAATCCTCCGGTATCTAAGACCAGAACCGGAATAGAGTCCATGCTAAAATGTTTTACTATTTCTCCTTCAAGTTGCCCTATTTCCTTGATTTTCATTTTAATTGTTTTTACAGGTGTTTTTTACTTAAAAACCTTTCCATCTGTAACCCCTTTTAAGTTAAAACTATTCCTCCAACCTATCGTTAAATTCTCGGGCGATGTTTTCAAGCATCTTCTCTTTTATTTTATTTTTCCATTCTGGATGGGCAAGTACATAGCCAAGCTTAACAAAAGCTGTCTCAGATAACATATCTTCTAGGAAAATAACTCCTGTTTTCAATAATTCGCGAGCATTTGAATAAACCCATGGATCCAAACGTCCATAAATTGTTTGGCTAGCTGCGCAAATAATCATTCCTTTTTTTTGTATTTCTTTCAGCTTATTTAACCAAGGTTTTCTTGCATTTGTAGGAACATGACCAAGTCCAGATATTTCAATGACAATTCCTTTGTATTTTTTTCTTGAGTAATAATCGAGTATATCTGGATCTTGTCCAGGATAAACTTTGATTAAAGCAACTCTATCATCAAACTTCACATCTATTTTTACCTTATTTTTATTTCTTTTTTTGTAATCAGAGATAATTTCAATCCTATCTGGCCAAATTTTCGCAAATGGTTTGCTATTAACAACTTTAAATGCATCCCTTCTGGAAGTGTGCATTTTTCTCACTTTTGTTCCAGGCATCGCATAGCAGTAATCATCATTTGTTGTTGCATGTCCAACAAGCATTACTTCTGCAATATCTGAAATTGCCGCAAGAGCAGCGCATTGCAGGTTTAAATTTGCGTCAGAGCTTGCTCTGTCTATGCTTCTTTGACTGTATGTTAAAACAACAGGCTTGTTCAGATTTTTAAGAAAGAAAGATAGTGCGGCAGAAGTATAATGCAAAGTATCTGTTCCATGTGTAATTATTACGCCGTGAATTTCTGGATTATTCAAAAGTTCTTTTGCCACGCGGGCAATTTTCTGCCAGTCTCTGAAGTCCATATCTTCAGATGCTTTCATGAAAGGTACCTCAACTCTTGCTATGTTTACTTTTTCAAAAAGTTCAGGATAAAATCTAAATAATGCTTCTGGTTTTGTTAATGGGGAAACGGCTCCTGTTCGGGAATCTAGTCTTGACGCTATGGTTCCGCCTGTAATAATCATCGCAATATTTGGCTTTCCTTTCTGGTGCTTTATCTCTGTTTTCTCTTCCTGCTCCTTAAACTTTCTCAATACTTTTATTTCAAGCATGTCTTTTTTGTTGAATCCTATATTATATCCAGAATTAAGTTTCAATAAAACAATTCCCTTCTCATCTTCGGGAGTTTCCAACAAAATCCCGCGGTAACTGGTTTTTACAAGAGATATTTCAACTAAGTCTCCTGGTTGTGGTTTTGAAGAGTTTGGTGTTTTCATTTTTTAAACGAGCTCGGAGGGATTCGAACCCCCATTGTTCGGGCCGAAACCGAAAGGTCTATCCATTAGCCTACGAGCTCAATGAATAAATATCTTCCCTTTGTTTTAGGGTGGTGTTTGGAGGACAAAACCCAAATTTCTTCCAAACCAGGTATCTGGTAAGTTTAACAGAGTTTTTTATTCCTACTAACTCTACCCATTTATTCAATCCATCGACTCCATTTATGGTAAGAATATATGTTCTATTTTCATTTTTATTCTTTGGATCATACATATAGTAATAAAAAAGGATATCCATTTCGTGAAGCATTTTGATTAGGTCCTCAGCCAAAAAACGAGAAATAGTTGTAATGTGAATAACAGGATAATGATTATGGCCTTTATTAAATTCATTAGTCCCTACATAAGATTTTCTAAAATATAAATTTCCATCGGTATCAAAAAGCCCTCTTAAAAATGCTCCGTAATTTTTTATGTCTTTACTTTCAAGAATTATTTTTGGAATCCTAACAATTTTTGACTTTTTCCCGGGAGGAAAACCGAGGTTTATCAATGAATCTCTAACTTCTTTTTTACAGCTAAGAAAACCATAAGAACCTCTTGTAAATTTTTTACCTTTAATATCTAAATTGAATATTTTATTAAAAAGGGGTATAACATATGAATCATAATAATCCTTTTCTTCTAAATGGCCGCTAATATCTACTTCGCCACCACCCCCTCCTTTTAGTCTCATGTAGCCATCTCCAGCATGAATACCGCATGCTTCAGCTAAATCAGGGGTTAGATTCATCATCATATTTGTAATACATATAAGTTTATAAATTTAATTATATTAGGATATATATTTGTATTACAAAAATATTTATAAAGTTAAAAGGCAATAAGATATTATGACTGGGAAAAGCAAAAAAATGAATTATCCAGAATTATATCTAATTCGCTTAGACAAAAAGCTAAAAGATAAATTAAAAAAGATTGGAAGCGGGAGAGTTAGAGAGTATTTAAAAAAAATAAGAGATTAACATGCCAATAAAATATTCTCAACAACCCCAACCACGCCCAATAGTTCATCATCATATAGTTCTGAAACCGCATCACAAAAAGCTGCTTATCGGAGGCTCTTCTGTTGTCGTCATTCTCCTCATTGCTCTTTCTGTCTTCACATATTTGAATTTTGTAAGGCAGGAATTGAATTTCAATATTCTCGACAACAAGATAACTGATTTAAGGACAGAAACACAGAAAAATATAAATGATGTTTCCACAAGCCTTCTTGAAGCCAGGGAAAATCTAAACTCTCTCAGTTCAGATATAGGGGATATAAACACAGAGTTTGCGCGGCTGAAAGCCAGTGCAGGAGAGGACTTTTCAGGAATAATAGAATCTTCTGTCAAGGCAGTCGTCACAATAAGGACAGACGTTGGACAAGGAACAGGATTTTTGATTACAGACGATGGATATATTGTAACAAACGCCCATGTTCTTTCGGGAGGATCTTATGTGCGGGCAATAACATATAATCAAGAAATAGTTGACGCTGATTTTATAGGTTATACTTCAAACATGGATATAGCTCTCCTAAAAATTCCCGGATTAAACGAAAAGCTTGAACTGGGAAATTCAGATACTATTTCCGTAGGAGAAAAAGTAATAGCAATAGGGAATCCTCTTGGTCTTCAGTTTTCTGTCTCCCAAGGAATTGTCTCTGCAGTTCATAGGAAAGGGGCTAATGGATTAAATGCTTACATACAAACCGACGCGGCCCTTAATCCAGGAAATTCCGGAGGTCCTTTAATAGACAAAGAAGGAAAAGTTATAGGAATAAATAACTTCAAAATAGGACAGAGCGAAAGTCTCGGTTTCGCCCTTGAATCCAATTATATAAAAGAGGCTGTAAATGCCATTGCTCAGGACGTGCTAGGACAGACACTGATTTAAGAAAAAGGTTTATTAAACATTCTTACTAATTCTATTAATGGCCAAGAATATGCAGGAAGGAATTACAGCAAAAAAGTCAGATAACTTCTCTGAATGGTATACTCAAGTTTTGCAGAAGGCGGAAATAGCTGACTTAAGGCTCGGCATAAAGGGATTTATAACAATAAGGCCCTGGGGTGCTATGATTATGGAAAATATGTTCAGAATGTATGAAGATGAACTTCAAAAAAAAGGCCACCTTCCCGTGATAATGCCTTCTGTTATACCAGAATCAAATTTAAAAAAGGAGGCAAACCATATTCTTGGATTTACTCCCCAAGTATTTTGGCTGGAAGCAGAAAAAGGAGAAGAAAGGCTTGCATTAAGACCGACAAGTGAAACTGTTTTTACTCCGATGTTTGCTTTATGGATAAGAAGCCATAGAGATTTGCCTATGAAGCTATATCAAAAGGGCAGTGTTTTCAGATATGACACAAAGGCAACAAGGCCCCTAATTCGGGGCAGAGAATTTCAATGGATAGAATGCCACGATGCCTTTGCAACAAGAGAAGAGGCAATAAAACAAACTCACGAAGACATGGACACAACTGAGAAAATAATGCATCAGAAATTTGGAGTTCCTTTTCTTGCAATGAAAAGGCCAGAATGGGATAAATTTCCAGGGGCAGAATACACAATAGGCAGCGATGTCTTTATGCCTGATGGAAAACTAATTCAACAGCCTTCAACGCACATGATGGGGCAAAAATTCTCACGGGCTTTTGGTGCAACATTCAAGGATGAACAAGACAAGGAAGATTACTTATATACAACTGCATATGGCCCTGCAATATCGAGAATTCTTGTATCTGTAATGTCTTTGCACGGCGATGATAAGGGTTTGATTGTTCCTTATTGCCTCTCTCCAGTAAAAGTAATTATTGTTCCAATTTATAACATGAAAAATAAGTCAAAAGTCTTGAAATATTGCAAGGAAATCAATTCTAAGTTAAGCAAGTTAGATATTCAAAATTGGCTGAATAACAAAGAAGGCTACAGTCCGGGGTGGAAATTCAATGAATCTGAATTAAAAGGGATTCCATTTAGGCTTGAAATAGGAGAACAAGAAGTCAAATCCAAAAAGGTAACGTTATTTACACGAGATATAGGAAAAAAAGAAAAACTTTTTGTAAAGTCTCTTTCTAAATTAAAAAAGCTGGGACAAGATTATGATGAAAGATTGAAAAAAAAGGCAGATAAGCTAATGGACAATAGGATAGCAAACTGCAGGACAAAAGAGGAAATTAAAAAAGTGTTGAACTCTGGAAAAATAGCAAGGGTAAACTTCTGTAGCGTTGATAAAAGCGGTGAAAAATGCGCTGAACATGTTAAAAAAGAACTCGGCGCAGAAGTCAGGGGAACTTTAGCAGATAAAAACGAAAAGCCATCAGGAAATTGCATAATTTGTAATACTCGCGCTAAAGCAGTTGTTTATATTGCAAAAAGCTATTGATAAATAATTGTTTAACTAAGACAGTCCCAAATTCTAATTTATTTATATTGGCATATTTAACATTAACATTTTAATTAATCCAAAGTGCATTCTTTTGCACCTTGTTGATTTTATTCCTCTCGGCTTAATGTTCTGAGTTCATGTTCCATTCTGAGAGTCATCTCCATCAATAGATTTAACTCTCTTTCGACATGTGTTTCTTCAGCCGGTTCCAGTTCTTGTACAGTTTCCATTTTATTTTTGTAATCTCAGCAAAACAGAAATCTCTCAAGCCTGTAATTAATTAGAAGTGTATTCAATTTAATTCAGGTCTGGAAAGAAATCTCTGAATTAAATTGAGCTATTTATGTATTTAATAGTCTTTTTTGTGTTGAGTATGAACTTAGTAGAATTCCAACTAGGCATAAAGTTGCCCATTGTATCTCCAAATTTTCTACCCATTATTTTTTTAAGAAAAAGCTCTTTTTATATATTTCTGTTTTTATGAATTAATCATCATTTCGAGATTTCTTCTGAATTTTTCGACATCTTCTGTTTTTATCTGGCCGCCGATGGCAGAATCATGGCCGCCACCTATAGCATTTTCAAGATTCTTGGTTGCCTCCAGGAATATTCCCCTTGCGTTTTTTCCACGCATAGAGATAGATGCCTTCGTGCCTTTGATATAAACAATGACCACTATTTTTTCCGGGAAAAGATAGCATAATTCGTTTGATATGTCTCTGCTTATTCTCATATCTCCAGAGTACTGGAAAAAAAGAAGTCTTTTTTTAGGTTTTTCAAGGGAAATTGCCTTATTAAGCAGTTTGTCATATATTGTTT